>Ga0209614_1000669_pt1 | contig 29123 bp, 23 predicted proteins | sample BlaSprsedimmetaG_FD_185484 | JGI IMG/M metagenome (GOLD analysis project Ga0209614, IMG submission 185484) | Hot spring sediment bacterial and archeal communities from California, USA to study Microbial Dark Matter (Phase II) - Blank Spring... ... | reverse complement strand
AATAGAATCATCTATGTGAAGAAGTAGTTCCCTCTACGCTCATTATTGACTTCACTGAAAAAACTAGGGAATCTCACGCCAAGGCGCAAAGACGCTAAGAATTTTAAGTTGCTAATAAATTTTGATTATGAAAAACATTAACATTATTTAAGGTAAATTCAAAAAACCTTTGCGACTTGGCGGCTTTGCGTGAGGTCTGGGCTTTTTTCAGTAGAGCCATTATTGTACGCCAGGCCCCCCCGGCAAGCCAACAATTACTCTCACCCGGGGAGCCTCAGCAATAGCCATCCGTTATTCTTGGTACAATTACCAGTCACGCCAATTTTCAATCCTGATCCCTTCCACAAAGGTCAAATGACGATCATCCGTCAATAGAACCAGATCATTGATGCGGGCGACCGCTGCAATCTGCGCATCCAATGGCGGAATGGGGCGACCTTTGGCCTTTTGCTCAGCCTGGATGCGCCCGAATTCCTCCGCCGCCAGCGCGTCAAAGGGCCATAGTAGCAAGGCTCCGACCAGGGCTTGCAAGCGGTTAAGGTTCTCCATACGGTGCTGGCTGGCGTACACGGCATAGTACAGTTCGCCCAGAACAGTTATTGAAATGCCAAACTGCGCGCCGGACGTTTGCGCCTGACGTAAACGGGTGACGATGGGTTCGTGGCGAGCCAGCAGCCAACTGGCGTGGTTGGTGTCCAGTAGATAGTCAGTCACGGCCTTCCAAATCCTTTTCCCGCAGTGCCTGAATCTCGGTCAACAGCGTCTCTAGTTCACCGGGCGCAAATTCCAACGGCCCGGTCTCTTCCAATGTCTGCAATATCGCCTCAGCCGATCCGGGTTGCGACGCAGCGGAGGTGTATTTGGTGCGCAAGTAATCGGCAAAATCAATCACCTGGCGCACCTTGTCCGGGGGCAGACCCCGCACTGCCATTGCTAAATGGGTCTCTGTCTGGTTTCCCATCTCGAACTCCTTTGCTGGTCACGGGTTATCTATAGTGTACCATAAGTGCGCGTTTAGGTCATGCGCCGTCCACGAATCCTTCACCCCAACACATGCATGGGCTTCCGTTTGCCACCGCGCTTGCATTCGTGCATTCGCGCCCGATTCGTGGACGGCGCACAGCTCCCTACACCCCCACCGCCGCCGCCACCTCCGCGCCCCGGAATTGGCTCATGTACAGATTGTAGTAGAACCCCCGCGCCGCCAGCAGCGTCTCGTGCGTGCCCCGCTCGATGATCTCCCCGCCGTCGATGACCAGCACCTGATCCGCGTCGCGGATGGTGCTGAGCCGGTGAGCGATGACGAAGCTGGTCCGCCCCTCCATCAGCTTCAGCAGCGCCGCCTGGATCTGCGCCTCGGTGCGGGTATCTACGCTGCTCGTCGCTTCATCGAGGATGAGGATGCGCGGGTCGGCGAGGACGGCGCGGGCGATGGCGAGCAGCTGGCGCTGCCCCTGGCTCAGGTTGCTGCCCCGCTCCGAGAGCTCCGTCGCGTAGCCCTGCGGCAGCCGGCGGATAAATTGGTCGGCGTTCGCCAGCCGCGCGGCGGCGATGACCTCCTCCTCGGTGGCGTCCAGCCGCCCGTAGCGGATGTTCTCCAGCACGCTGCCGGTGAAGAGGAAGGTGTCCTGTAAGACGATCCCCAGCTGGCGGCGCAGGCTCGCCTTCTGCACCCGGCGGATGTCCTGCCCGTCAATGGTGATGCGCCCCGCGTCAATGTCGTAGAAGCGGGTCAGCAGGTTGATGATGGTGGTCTTGCCCGCGCCCGTCGGCCCTACCAGCGCCACGATCTGGCCCGGCTCGGCCCGCAAACTCATCTCCTTGATGACGGGTGTCCCCTCCACGTAGGAGAAGTTCACGCCGTCAAAGACCACCTCGCCCCGAATGCCCTCCAGAGCCGGGGCGTCGGGCGCGTCCGCCAGCTCCGGCACCTCATCGAGCACCTCGAAGACCCGCTCCGCGCCCGCCAGCGCCGCCTGGATCTGGTTGTAGAGGTCGCCCAGCTGGCGCAGGGGCGCCGCGAACTGCCGCGAGTAGCTGACGAAGGTGGCGATCTGCCCCACGCCCGCCAGCCCTTGCAGCGTGAGCCAGCCGCCCAATCCTGCCACCACCGCGATGTTGGCGTTGCTCAGAATCCCCATCAGCGGGGGGATGAGCATGGGGTAGACCTGCGCCTTGATGCCGAAGTCACGCACGGCGGCGTTGGCCGCGTCGAAGCGGTTCAGTGTCGCCTCCTGCTGCCCGAAGGCCAGCACCACCCGCGCGCCGCTGAAGGACTCCTCCATGATGCCGTTGAGCTCCCCCAGCGCGCCCTGCAACCGGCGATAGCCCGTGCGCGTGCGCTTCCCCACGAAGCCCACCAGCACTACCATCAGCGGGAGGATGGTGAGCGTCCCCAGCGCCAGCCAGACGTTGATGCTGAACATGGCGATCACCACGCCGACGAGGGTGAAGAGGCTGCCCATCATCTGGGTCAGATTCTCGGAGACGGCCTGATTGACGGCGTCGATGTCGTTGGTGAGGCGGCTCATCAGCTCGCCGGCGGGATTGCGGTCGAAGAAGCGCAGGGAGAGCAGCTGGAGGTGCTCGAAGAGGTCGCGGCGCAGGTTGCGCAGCGCCTGCTGGGCCACGCCCGCCATCAGGTAGTTCTGCCCCGCCTGGGCCAGCCAGACGAGAAGATAGGCGCCCAGCATAAAGAGCACCAGGCGCAATAGCCCCGGCGCGTCGCCGGTGGCGATGAAGTCGTCGATGGCGCGTCCCAGCAGGTAAGGGCCGACGAGGCTCATCAGCGTGCCGATCAGCACCAGGCCGAAGACCACCAGCAGCGTCCCGGTGAAGGGGCGCAGATAGGCGGTCAGCCGCCGCAACGTGCCCCGCACGTCCTTGGCCTTCTCGATGCGCCGCCTGCCCATGCCTGGGCCACGCCCCCCGCTGGGGGCACTTTGTTCTTTAGATGATGATTTTGACATATTCTCTCCTTTCAATCCGCCGTGCCAACCCCGTTGCCCAGCTGCGAATCGTATATCTCCCGGTAGATGGGGCTGCCGGTGAGGAGTTCCGCGTGCGTCCCCTCGGCGACCACCCGCCCCCGGTCGAGGACGACGATCTTGTCGGCGGTGAGGACGCTGCTGATCCGCTGAGCGATGATGAAGGCGGTGCGGTCGCGCATCAGATCGGTCAGCGCCGCCTGGATCTGCGCTTCCGTCTCCACGTCGACGGCGCTGGTGCTGTCGTCGAGGATGAGGACGGCGGGCCGCACCAGCAGGGCGCGGGCGATGGCGAGGCGCTGCTTCTGCCCGCCGGAGAGGTTTGTCCCTCGCTCTTTGACTTCGGTGTCGTAGCCGTCGGGCAGGCTCATGATAAAGTCGTGGGCCTGCGCCGCTTTCGCCGCCGCGACAATCTCCTCCTCGGTGGCGTCGGGCCGGCCGTAGCGGATATTGTCGCGGATGGTCCCGCTGAAGAGTACCGCCTCCTGGAGCGCCACGCCGATCTGCGCCCGCAGCGAGTCCTGGGTCAGCGCCCGCACGTCCTGCCCGTCGAGCGTGATCCGCCCCCCGGTCACGTCGTAGAAGCGGGGGATGAGATGTACCAGGCTCGACTTGCCCGCTCCCGTCGCGCCCAGGATGGCGACGGTCTGGCCCGGCTCCGCCACCAGATTGACGTCGGTGAGCACCGGCTCGCTGCAGCCGTGATTGTAGCTGAAGCTGACATTCTCGAAGGCCACGTGCCCTCGCGCTCGCTCGATGATTTCCGCCTGGGGCTGATCCTGCACCTCCGGTTCGGCATCCAGCACCTCGACGATGCGCTCGATGGAGGCCCGCGCGCGGGGCCAGTGCGCCGCTAACATCACCATCATAAAGAGGGGGGACATGGTGGTGAGCAGGTAATTGGAGAAGGCCATGATCTCGCCGATAGTCAGCGCCCCCTCAATGGCCTGCAAGCCGCCGAACCAGACAACGCCCACCACGCCCAGGTTGAGGATCAGGAAGATGGTGGGGGGCAGCACCGAGAGCAGCCGCCGCACGGCGATGGTGCGCTCCATCAGGTCGTCGTTGGCGGCGGCAAAGCGCTCGCCCTCGTGCGCGTTGCGGACGAAGGCCTTGACCACGCGCGCACCCGCTAGATTCTCCTGAAGCACCTGGTTCAGCCGATCCAGCTTCTGCTGGACGGTGAGGAAGAGGGGTTGGGCGCGGCGGATGAAGAAGATGAGGAGTGCCAGCGTCACCGGCAGGATGATGAGCATCATCAGCGCCAGGCGTGGGCTGGTGACGACGAGGAGCACGGCGCTGCCCACCATGAGCAGCGGCGCGCGGCTGCCGATGCGCAGGAAGAGCAGGAACATCATCTGCGTGATGGTCACATCGCTGCTGAGGCGCACCATCAGCTCGCCCGTCTGGAGATGGTCGAGGTTGCCGAAGGAGAAGCGCTGGATCTGGCGGAAGAGGGCGCTGCGGATATCGGCGCCGAAGTACTGGGAGACCCGCGCTGCCAGCAGCGTGTTGGCGATCATCATCGCCGCGTTGAAGACCGCGATGCCGATCATAATCAGGGAGGTGTTGAGGATCACGTCGAAGTTGCGCGGCGTCACGCCCTGATCCACCAGCCGTTGCAGCAGCCGGGGGAAAGCGAGATCGGTGACGATCGCGACGATGAGCAGCAGCAGCGCCAGTAGCGCCTGCCTGCGATAGGGGCGGGCGAATTTCAACAAGCGTTTGATATTGTTCATGAGCAGGCTCCTTTTCCCTTACAGCCGCCGCCGAGATTGTCGCGCACGCGCAGCAGCAGGGCGTGCAGTTGCTCCTGCTCCCCCTCGGAAAGGCCGCCGAAGGCGCGGGCCTCCAGCATCTGCCAGAGCGTCTCCGCCCGACCGCGGATCTCCTGCCCCGTCTCGGTCAGATAGACGCGGGAGATGCGCTGATCCTCGGCGTCCTGCTCGCGGCGGATGAAGCCCGCCTTCTCCATGTTTTGCAGGGCATTGGTGATGGTGGCCGGACTGAGATTGAGCCGGGCGGCCATCTCCGACTGCGAAAGTCCCTCTTCCTCCCACAGAATGCGCAAGATGAAGTTCTGCCCGCGATGCAGCCCCAGGCCCTCGAAGTGGGCGTGGGCCTCCCGCCGGATCTGCCGGCAGATGCTCGCCAGGACGTAGCCGAGGCTTTCTTCTTCCCAGGGATAGGTCATCGTTCCTCCCGTATTGGTTGTACAGGCTAATGTTTTGACTGCTAATTATTCGATTGCTAAATAATACTCGAAAGGATCAGTTTTGTCAAGGGGTGGGGGAATGCGGGAATTTGTCACTAGCTTTTGGGGAGAAGTCATCATGTTCCTTCGGTACACCACCGGGGATGAAAATGTAGGACAGGTTGCCAACCTGTCCTACGCTCAGGCTGTTTTCTAGGTAGTACTGTTTATAAAACTCGTGCGTCGGGCTATAATGAAATTGAGGTAATCACGTGCTGGGAATTCATAGCGCAAGGCGTATGGGAGGGAACGATGAGCATAAGCACAACCGCAGTTTTGGAGATCAGTGCGCGGCAACTGTTCCCCAATCAAAGTCTGGAGCAGGTGTTAGCCGAGCTGTTGTTGGAACGCGCACAGAAGAACTTGCTCAAGTATCAGGTGCTGGACCGGAAGTTCTCGGCCAAATACGAGCAGGATTTTGAGGCTTTCCGACAGCAAATTTTGACCTCGGAGCCGGAGTTTGCGGCAGAGCAAGATTACTATGATTGGGAAATGGCTGTGACCGGCATGGCGGATATGCAGCAAGAGATTGAACGGCTCAGGCAATTGCAGCAGCAATGATGAATGGCTGAATGATGGAAGGGGGAGAAATGGCGGAATTACAAGCAGTTCACGCTTTGTACAAAAGGGGCCGGCTCATTTTTGCCGATCCGCGCAAAGCGCCGCAAGACGGCAGCCAGGTGATCGTAACGTATGTAGTCTAACCTTCTCAAGCATCTCTCTCAGAAGTGGATCCAATTCAGGCTTTACGCGGGCGTGGGAAGGGTGAGCATCTGGTGGAAAAACTGTTGCAAGCGCGACGCGAGGAGCGAATGGCTTGACCATTGCCTTACAAATCCTGACCAGTTTTTATAAAAACACAAAGCGTGAGCCTTGCCACTGACAAGGCTCACGTTTCACGCCCCTACTTCAACGCTTCCATCCCCTTGAAGACGCGGTACGGCGAGAGAATCGCCAGCGTCTCCTGATCGTCCTTGGTGATCTCTCGCGTGACCATGCGCGCGAGCAATTCCCCCAGCCCCGGGCCGAGCATGAAGCCCTGCCCGCACATGCCAATCGCCATGAGGTAGCCGCTCACTTCGCGCGCCCAGCCCACCAACGGCGAACCGTCCGGTGTCATCGGATACGTTCCGCGCCAGGTGCGCCGCACGCGGATATTTGCCAGCCGGGGCATGAGATCCACCATCCGCCGCGCCACCATCGGCAGGAACTCGCTCGTCTCACGGCGATCCAGGCCGGGGATGGGCGGCTCTGGCGTGATGCAGAAGACGATCTGCCCGCTGTGCAGCTGGAAGAAGTAGTAGTTCTTCGAGCCAGGCGCAGGGCGGATGTCCACCACCATTGGGTTGAGGAAGTGCGCTACCGGCTCGGTGATGCCGGCCTCGTGCGAGTCCGGGAAGATCGGATGATTCATCCCCACCAGCCGGCCGATCTCCGGCGCCCACGCCCCCGCCGCGTTGACGACGAACGGCGCGTGGTACGTCCCCTTATCCGTGCGGACGCCCGTGATCTCGCGGTGCGGCCCGTGGACAATCTCACGGATGAGAATTTCCACCACCGTCTCGTTGAAGCGGAACTCGGCCCCGGCCTTCTTCGCCGCGTCGTAATAGGCGTGTCCCGCCAGCAGCGTCGAGCAGTGGCCGTCCTCCGGCGAGAACGTCCCGCCGATGAGACCGTCGCGGTTGAGGTCGGGGATGATCTCCAGCAGCGCGTCCCTATCGTACCATGCGATGTTGAGGCCGTAGGTCTGCTGGATTTTCAGCAGCGCCTTGAGCGTCTGCTCCTCCTGCTCGCGGTAGGCGACGAACGAATAGCCGCCCGTCGTCCACTCGATGTTGTGCCCGTGCGTCTCTTGCCAGCTCTTGACGATTTCCAGCGTGCGCAGGCACAGGCGGATTTTCGCCGGATCGGAGTGGGTGGCGCGGATGCCGCCAATCGCCGCCTTGTTCGAGCCTTGCCCCTGGCTGGGGAACTGATCGAGCACAAGCACCTTCAGCCCGGCCTGCGCCATCGAAAGCGCCGCCGGTGTGCCCACGCTACCCGCGCCAATGATGATGATATCGTAGGTTGTAGTATCAGACATGGCAAGCCTCCGGGACAGCGGTATTGCGTATTTCGTATTGCGTATCTCGTGGAACAAATACGGAATACGCAATACGGAATAGGATTCGATTAGTCATGGTGCGCCTCCTTTTCCGTCACGCCTGCGAAAACGCCCAACGGCGCCTCCACAAACAGCGGGCGCGGCACATTCGGGGTGACTTCAGCGAGCGGCACGCCTTCCTCACGGAAGAGACGCAGAATCAGGTTGGTGCAGGTCTTCGCGCCGCATGCGCCCATCCCCGCGCGCGTCACCGCCTTGATTTCGTTCAGGTCGCGGTAGCCCCGCCGGATCAGGTCGCGGAGCTCGCCCGCCGTCACGCGCTCGCAGCGGCAGACGATCTCATCATCATCCATGCGCGTGACCTCTTCTTCCAGCGCCGCGCTGACCCAGGGTTCTTGCACGCGCAGGCCCGCGATGCGCTTGGCGATGGCCTTCGGCGCTTGCACCTTCACCAGCACGGTGCGGTCGTTGCGCTTGATAGCGCGCGCGCTGGCGATCGTAACCTCGCCCAGCACTTCGCCCACCGCATCGAGCGCAGTCATCACGTCGCCCTCGTGGACGCTTTCCGGCAAGAATTCGTAGGCGATCGTGACCAGCGGATTCTCCGCATCCTTGCGGTAATCCACCAGCGTGATTGCCAGGCCGGGGCAGATAGTGACGCACTTCTCGCAGCCCAGGCATTCCTTCCCCAGCTGCACGCCCAGATACTCTGGGATGGCGCGGATGTCGTCTTCGGGGATATGAATAAGCTGCTGCGGGCAGACCGACGTGCAGGGGTTGCACGGAATTTCCTGTGAGCAGTGGAAGACGGGGAAGATGCCGCTTTCCTTCTCCGGGATGCGCTCCTCGATGGTCTTGCCGGGGTGCGATTTGAGGATGGCGGCAGTGCGCACCCAGTCGCGCGGAATCTCTTCCTCCGCCACGCCGAGGGCTTTGGCGATTTCCAGCCCCTTGATCTTGCCGGAGAACATCGCCGCCGACGCCTCCGCAATCTCCTCCGCGTCGCCCGCGTCGAAGACCGGAATGCCGTACTCGCGCGCCTTCGCCGTGAACTCGTTGACCGGATCGAGGCCCACCGCAATCAGCACGGTATCGCACGCAAACGACTTCTCCGTGCCGGGGATCACCTTCCAGGCGTCATCGAGCTGCGCGATGGTGACGGAGTCCACTTGATCCTCGCCGTTGGCGCTGACGACGGTGTGCCGCGTGTAGATCGGCACGCCGAAGCGCGCGAGCTTATCCTTGTGAACCTTGTAGCCGCCGCATTCGGGCAGGGCCTCCACCAGCCCCACCACCTCGATGCCGGCTTGCAGCGCGTGATAGCCCGCGATCAGGCCCACGTTCCCGCCGCCCACGATGAACAACCGGCTCGCCGCCTTCACCAGATCGCGGTTCACCAGCGTCTGGAACGCCCCCGCGCCATACACCCCCGGCAGCGTGTTCCCCTTGAAGACGAGGGATTTCTCTCTGGCGCCAGTGGCGACGAGGAGAATCTGGGGCTTTACCAGAACGTATGCTTCAACCTTGGGGTGATGGGGTGATGGGGTGATGGGGTGCTCTCTCTCAGCGTGATTCTCCCTATCTCCCCCGCTCCCCATCTCCCCACCTTCTCTGGTTCGCAGAATCCCTACCAGGCCGTCGCTAAATACACCCAGCGCGGTGCTGTTGAGCCAAATTTCCACGCTTTCGTGTTGGCGGACTTCGTTCTCCAGCCGCGTGGCGATATCAATCCCGCGCGTGCCCGCGTAGACGGCGTTGATCGAGCCGAAGAAGCGGTGCGTCTGGAGCACGAGCTTCCCGCCGAGGCGATGTTTGTCGTCCACAAGCAGGCAGCGGACGCCGCGCTGGGCCAGCTGAATCGCCGCCGACATCCCCGCCGGGCCGCCGCCGAGGATGAGGACGGGCACTTCCACCGTCTCGATCTCGCGCAGTGCCGGGGTTTCGTCAATGGCGGGCGGATCGGGCAGGCCGTCCATCGGCATGACGGCCATGCCCGGCGTCACCGGCGTCATGCACGCCTTGACGGGCTTGCCGTCGGCCACCACCAGACATTGCGCGCACTGCCCGTTGGCGCAGAAGATACCCTGCGGCGCGCCATCCTTGGGGTGATGTCCGAAGGTACGCACGCCATGCGCAAACAGCGCCGACGAGATCATCTCGCCGGGCCTGGCGGTGAGCGGCTGTCCCTCCCAGGTAAAGGTGATGTCCTCGCCCGGCACAGCGGGCAAAATCGGGTGTTCGGTAATGCGGTATTCGGCCATAGTGCCTCCTGAAACGTGATGTGTAAAGCGTACTACGTAAAACGTACTGCGTAAGGGGAGAGCGCTTTTACGCAGTACGCATTACGCAGTAGCTTCATTATAGCCTTGCGCTTCCCGCGCCTATACTGAGATTACGCTAAAGTTTGAGGGCAAAAAGGCATAACGGCTTACGCGGGTTGTGGTTGCGCTTGCCAATCCTTGAGAGCGAAGGGCGCGTACAGCAGCAGGAACATCGCCAGGCCGATGAGCTCCAGAATGGGGATATACCACGGCCACGCGGGCAGCACGTCGAGCAGGCTGGCGGTCTCCGGCTTGTGCGCGATGAAGAGGTAGTTGCTGCCGAGCAGCGCGTTGACGATGCCCACAAACAGCATGTAGACGTTGCCCCAGAGCGCCACCTTGCCCAGCGAGCGCCAGGTAGGTCGGTAGCCCTCGACCACCGTCATGTAAATCTGCGCAGTGACAATGGCCCCGTGGGAGATCATCACTTGCCAGGCGCGGAAGTGGGGAAAGCCGTAGCTGCCCGCGTCGGGGGTGAGGAGCGCCTGCAGCGCGCCAGCGATCCCCAGGAAGTAGCCGAACTCGTAGATGGTATAATTCTTGGTGATGAGCATGTAGGCGCTGAGGAAGACGAAGACGCTGCACAGGTGAAGCGGCAGCATCGTCTGGAGCGCCCACTGGCCGGTGGCGGCGTTCCAGAGATGCCAGCCCAGCTCATCGATGATGAGTACCGCGGCCAGCCCGTAGCGGAAATTGCGCCGTACCGTCTCGCCGATGCGCCCTTCCCACCAGATGAACGAGAGATTCAGCAGCGCGATGAGCGCCAGCGCGATCAGGTGATAGGTTCCAAAGAGCGCAAAGGGCGCGCCGGTGTAGTCTCTGGCAAAGAGCTCTCCCATAGTTTTGCCTCAGTTAGAACACCACACCACAATGATATTCCACCACCACCTCCCGCTCGTGATGGAGCAGCGTGTGGGGGAATGCCCGACGCAGCGTGAAGGTGTGGCGCTCGAAGCCGCGCCAGTTGGAGTAGGTGAGCAGCGTCACGGTCACGTGCTCCTCCTCCAGCGTCACCGTCGGCGTGGGATTAAGCCTGCGGGCGGCGTTGCGCACGCTGCGCGGGAACTCGCTGCCGAAGTCGTCCCCGCGCGTGAGCCGTGTCGTCAACGCCGCCTCATTAGCCAACACATCAATGTCCCCATAGCCGGCGTGCCAGTAGATGTAGAACCGCCCACCCAGCAGGCGGAGCAGCGTGTGCTGATAGAAGCCCTCTGCCGAATCCTCCGCCCGGACGTGATCGAGATAATTCGCCGCCTGCTCTGTGGGAAGCTCCGCCTCGCTGGTGTAGGGGGGCTGCTCGACCGGGCGGGCGTAGAGCACCGGCGCGCCGCCCAGGAAATCGAGATAATAGACGTAATCCAACACGTACCCCTCTTCCATCGTGAGCCGGTCGAGCACGGTGAAGTAGGTGTTGGGATCGAAGTCCTCGGCGGTGGGGGGGCGGCCCTCCATGAGATGCGCGGGGATGGAAAGCGGCGCGGTGAGCGCGAACAGCGCATCCACCGGCGCTTGCCAGTCAATGGCGGGCGTGGGCGTCGTCTCCCCGCAAGCCAGGGTGAGCAGCAACAATCCTGTGACCAGCGCCGCGATCCAACCGCGTTTCATGTGTTAGGGTACGTTGGCGAAGACGTCCGCCGAGGCGAAGGCGACCCCGGTCATCGTCGGGCCGGTGTGCGCGCCCAACGGCGGCGACATCGGGAAGGTCGGTAGCCATTCGCAGGTGAAGACCGCATCGATCTTCTGCCGCAACAGCGCCGCCGCTTCGGGGTTGAACGAGTGCAACACCTGCGTGCGCAGTGCCGACCCCGCCGGGTGATATTGCTGCATCTGCTTGACCAGGCCGTCGAGCGCCGCCTCGAAACGGCGGGCCATGCCCAACTGTGTGTACGTCCCGCCGACCTTCTCCACGCCGATGAGAGGCTTGATGTTGAGCACCGAGGCGATCAACCCCTTCATGTGGCTGATGCGGCCCCCGTGGATGAGGTATTTGAGCTCCTTGAGCGTGTACATGCTCTCGGTGGCGTCGCCCACCTGTTTGACCAGCGCGAGAATCTCATCCACGTTCCAACCGGCAGCGATGGCGCAGGCGGCAGCCCAGACCTGCCAGCCCAGCGCGGCGGACAGCGTCTTGGTGTCGTAGAGGGTGATGTTGGCCTCCGGCACCATCGCTGCGCCGGCGGTGGCCGCGCTGAACGTCCCGCTCAGCCCGGAGGACATGTGGATCGAGAGGATGTCGGGGGTCGTCTACGGCGATCTTGCCGTAGAGCTCTGCGAACTCGCCCGCCGAGGGCAGCGAGGTGGTAGGATACGCGCCAGTCTCTTCCAGCAGCGGGTAGAGCGTCTCCGGGGTGATGTCCACCCCGCTGCGATAGGAAACATTGTCAATGGTGATGATTTGCGGCATCACATGGATGGGCACATCGGGCATCATCTCCTGGGGAAAGTGTAGATCCATTCCGGTATCGGTCACGATCTGCATGTCGAACTCCTTTTGTGGCTGATATTAGAAAGATCCCCTAGTTTACCATAGTTTTTCCACACATGTTACCGCCATTTACCGTGGATTGCTCGCAAGCTAAGTTTGCAATTGCCGGAGCAACGTCTCCAAGCGCAGCGGTTCGCGGCCCAGCTGCCGCGCCAGAAAACGCCCTGCTTGCAGCCAGTAAGCCTCTTGCGCAGCGGGCGGATGTACCCGCTGCGCGCGTTGCAGCGTGCGGATAATCAACGCATCGGCGGGCGCATCGGGGCTGTCCAGCAACGGTTGCATCCAATCCGGCTGCGCGGTAATCGCCGCGACCTCTGCCTCCGGGCAGACGGTGATCTGCTTGAGGATCATCGGCGGCTGGGGCGGATAACCGTAGCGGTAGGCCCCATCCTCGTCGCGGTAGCCTACCGCTGCGACGCTGATCTCCACCGGCACGGCGCGCTGCTGCTGGTCGGCGATGACCTCCTGGTGGGCCGGGTTCGTCTCGTCGAGCGTGACGGCGAGGTTGCGCAGGAAGGGGTCGTCTTGCAGGCGAATGTCGTAGACCAGCCCGATAAGCTGACGGCGGCCCTGCTGGATTGGCGCGCGGACGAAGGTCCCGAAGGTGGGGACATCCGGTGCGGGGATGCGGGAGGCGATGACGAAGCTGCGGATGTCGGCTCGCAGCACGTTCCCGATGGTGATGACTTGCTCGCTCATGTCGTTCTCCTAGAAAATAGCAGGCGTAGGACAGGTTGGCAACCTGTCCTACATTTTTGTCTTTAGCGTCGGCGGGCGCTCAGATAGCCCTTCTGCCGGGCCTTCTCCGAGGGGCGGAGTAGTTCTCCATGCGCCAGAATTTGCCGGTGGAGCTGATCTTCCAGCGCGGCCTTATCCTGGCTGGTGACGAGGGCCAGCTCGTGGGCGCGGGCGAGGACGTAGGGGTAACCCGCGAGCAAACGCGCCTGATGCAGCAGGACGGCGTGCAGTAGATCCAGCTGTTCCGGCTGCGCCAGTGCCCACTCCGGCGTCTCCACCCGCGCGATGACGGGATAGTCGGGCGCGCCGGTGTTGAGATAGCAGAAGCAGATGCGCTGTCCGTGCTGCTGGTGGCGCTCGTTCATCGCCGAGTGCCGCCGCAGCCAGATGGAGCGTCCGCCCGGCGGGAGCAGTTCGGCCATCAACGCCTGATCGCTCAGCAGGGGAGCGAGCGGCGGCAGCGGCACAGTGGGCCGGCTCGTCCGCAGGAGCGTCAGCAGCGGCGCGCCGCCAGGCCGCTCGACGAAGCCGGCGGGGAGGGCCTGCGCCTGTTGCATGCGGGTCAGCGCGGCGAAATAGGCCGGGAGCAGGTGCGCGCGCTCCTCATCGCTGCGCCCGCTGTAGGGCCAGAGGAGCGGCCCATCGGTGAGCGCCAGAATACCGGGTTGCGCGGCGCTCTCGACCAGTTCCGCCAGATATTCGAGCTCCATCACCGTGCGGCGCATCCCCAGCTGGCTGCCGATGAGCTGCTCCTGAGCATCGTAGAGCTCCGAGGGCGCGTAGTGGAGGGTGGGGCGGGTGTGTTCGGTGGGGGCCTGGCCGTTGTAGGTAAAGCGTAATCCGCCTACCTGGAGCAGATAGTAGAGTATGGCGGCGTGGCGGTCCGGCGGGATTTGCGAACCGTCCACCCCGATCACAAGCGCGCCGCGCGGCGGCGCTGTGGCGATGACGGTCACGGTGTCGAGCGGCTCATCGCTCACGGGGACGGCGAGGGCCGGGCCAGGCTCCTCGCTGGGGAGCGGCTGCTCGCGCAGCGCCTCCGGTGCTGGGGCGTGACGCAGCCATTCCTGCGCGGTGACGAGCGCGGCAGCATTTTTGCGGCGCTGGGCCACAGTCTGTTCCCCTAGCGCCTGAATAGCAGCGTGTAATTTTTCCAGGTGTAACATCGCCCCCATTATAATCCAGTTGGCCGATATTTGTAAAGCGGCTGGATTTAGGTACAATGAGATTATCTCAGGTAGCATTGAGGAGGGCGACCCGATGACTGAGAACTTTTCGCGTAGATTCTTGATTGCATTGGTTGTGGTAGGCGTCGCGTTGCTGGTGGGCGCGGGGGTACTTTACAGCGTGTGGCGCTCATCCGATGTTGACGGAGTTCCCTTTGGGGAACAGGCCACGCCCACGCCTTTTCCCGAAATCCAGGTGACGGCCTTGCCGTCGCTGGATGAGGTGATCGCGCTCTATCCCAATCTGGAGCAGGTGCTCTCCGATCCAGACCTTGGGGCGGTCTACAAGGACTTCCTCATCGCCTACGAGGAGGGGGGGCAAGAGGCTGCGCTGGAGCTGGCCCGCATACAGGGGCTGCTCACCCCCGATGGGCGGGGCCTGCGGGTGACATTGGTGCTGGACACCGTCGAGACTGGGGCGTTGATCGAGCAACTCGAGGCGACGGGCGTCACGGTGGTCTCGGCCTATGAGGAGCAGATCAACATCTCCGTGCCGCTGGCGCTGGTGCTGCAAGAGCTCGAATCCGACCAGCCGGGCGCGATCTTCACCCAGCTGACCGAACTGGATCACGTCATCGCGGTGCAGCTACCGGAGACCCGGATGCCTCAGCAACGGCAGGGAGGCATCTTGGGTGAAGGCGTGGCAGTCATCAACGCTGATGGGTGGCATCAGGCGGGGATCACCGGCGCGGGGCTGCGCATCGGCGTGCTCGATCTGGGCTTCCATGGGCATACGCCGCTCCTGGGCACGGATCTACCGGCTTCGGTGGAGATGGCGACCTTCGGCTGGTACGAGGATACCGAGAACCACGGCACCGCTTGCGCCGAAATCGTCCACGAAGTCGCGCCGGATGCGACCCTCTTCTTCGCCTGGTACGATGGCTCCGACGCCGCGTTTGGCGAGGCGGTGGAGTGGCTGCTCTCCCACAACGTGGATATCATCACCCATTCCGCCGGCGGCGTGGTCAGCCCGCGCGATGGCTCAGGCTGGGATGCGCAGCTGGTCAACTCGGTGGCGGAGCAGGGGGTGCTTTGGGTCAACTCTGCTGGCAATGAGGCTGAATCGCACTACCGCACCACATTCACGGATCAGAATGGCAATGGGTGGCACGAATTCGAGAATGGGCGGGAGCAGCTGCCGATCTTTGCCAATCGCCAGCTGATCATCTATGTCATTTGGGACGATCATTGGACGCGCCCGCGACAGGATTACAATATAGCGGTGGTGGATGAGGCGGGAGAGGTCCTGGTCTCCAGCACCGATTTGCAGAGCGGGCGTCCGGGGCAGCGTCCGGCGGAGATCGTCAGGCTGGAAGTGCCGAGTAAGACCGTCTATCTGATGATCTCGATGGAGAACGCGGATCTTCCAGTGACGTTTGATATTTTCGTGAGGGGATGGGGGGCGGGCTTCGATAATCCGGTGGCGGAATACAGCGTCACCGCGCCTGGGGATGCGGTGGGCGCGTTGACGGTTGGGGCGGCCAACTGGGACAATGACAGTCTGGCGGGCTATAGCTCGCAAGGGCCGACCAACGATGGGCGACTCAAGCCGGAGATCTCCGCGCCGACGGGCGTCTCTGGTGTGACCTATGGGCGCGGAGGATTCGATGGCACCTCTGCTTCGGCGCCGCACGTGGCAGGCGCGGCGGCCCTGGTCTGGCAGGCCTTTCCGGAGCTCTCGCGGCAGGAGGTGATTGACTATTTGCTGGAGCACGCGGTGGATCGCGGCCCTGGCGGGCCGGATACCGGCTTTGGTTACGGTCGCCTGCAATTGCCCGCGACGCCGGATCAGGCCTCCGTCTCGCCCAATCCGCGCGGGCGCAACCCTGAGCCTTTGCTTACACCGACGCCTGTGGCCTTTAGCACACCTCCGGCGGCTGGTGATGGGGCGTCGCTGGCGGTGACGGCGCTGGTCGTGACCGCGGGCGGGACGGGCTGTTGCGGCTCGTTGCTGTTGGGCCTGGTCTTAGTGTTGCTGGTGATGCAGCTCAGCCAAAAACGCCGTGCGCCCGCGTCTGCACCAGCGCGGCGCAGTGCGCCCCAACCGCCTGCTGCGCCGCCGAGACCGGCCCCGCCGCCGCAACACGCCGGCCCACCGATCTGCCCTCGCTGTGGCGCGGCTTTGCGTTCCGATGCGCGTTTCTGTCACAACTGCGGGCAGGCCACCAAGAGCGCCGCTGCGCCGGTTTGCCGTCACTGTGGCGCAGCTTTGCGTCCAGGGGCGCGGGTCTGTTCGCGTTGCGGCAAGCCTCTCTGATTTTTTGTAGATTCTCGAAAGAGTGGAGGGAATCATGTCTGATAATGCATCCAATGACATATTGACCCATGAGGAGCGCCTCGAACAGAAGGTCATGCGGCTGGAGCGGATGGTCTACATCAGCCGGCAGCTGAGCTCCACGCTTAATCTTGACGACCTTTTGGAGCTGATCATCGAGACGGCGGCGGAGCTCTTGCAGGCAGAAGCGGCCTCAATCCTCTTGGAGGAAAAGCGCACCGGGGAACTATACTTCGCGGCGGCGACCGGTTCCAGCAGCGAGGAGCTGCGCCAGGTCGAGGTTCCCATGGATAGCAGCATCGCGGGGAAGATTTACCGCACGGGCGATCCGCTCATCGTGGAGGATGTCGCCAGCGACCCCAGCCACTTCGGCGGCGTTGATGAACGCATCCGCTTTCAGACGCGCTCCATTCTGGGCGTGCCCTTACAGGTACGCGGGCAGACGATAGGGGTGTTGGAGGCGTTGAACAAGTGCGATGGCACACCTTTCAATGACGATGATGTCGAGATTTTGCAGACGTTGGCTTCGCAGGTGGCAGTGGCGATCCAGAACGCGACGCTGGTCACGGAGTTGCGGGCGGCGTACAAGCGCCTCTCGGAGCTGGACAAGATCAAGACCGATTTCATCAGCATTGCCTCGCATGAGCTGCGCACGCCGTTGACGCTGGTGCTCGGTTACGCCAACTTCCTGCAAGATCAGGCTTCCGATGAGTTGAAGGCGCAGGCTGCCGGGGTGTTGCGCAACGCGACCCGCTTGCAAGGCATCATTGAGGCGATGACGAACTTGAGCTATCTGGAATCGGGGGAGATGCAGGTCCAGGCAGAGACATTCATTTTGCAGGAGTTGATCGAGGATGTGTGTGCTGACTGGCGCGCGGTGGCCTCTGCCAAGAGGCAGGTTTTGAACGTGAAGATGGGGACGACGCCATTGCATGTGGAGCTTGACCGCGCCAAGGTCGGCATCGTGCTCACCAACCTGCTCAACAATGCGGTCAAGTTCACGCCGGAGGGGGGCAAGATCGAGGTGGCGGTGCGCCCGCAGACCGGCAAGGTCGCGGTTTCGGTGACGGATACCGGCGTGGGGATTCCCGCTGAGCAGCTGGATCGCATCTTCGAGGGCTTTTATCAGGTAGAGGAGCACATGACGCGCCGCCACGAGGGCGTGGGCTTGGGATTGACGATTGCGAAGGGCATGGTGGAGCTTCAGGGCGGACGGATTTGGGTGGAGAGTGTGCCCGGACGCGGGAGCCGCTTCACCTTCCTGCTGCCGATCCGCTGGGTGCAGGCGGTGCGGGACGTAATTTGAGTGTGGATAATTTCGCAGACGCTTTTTTAGCCACGAATTCACACGAATTTTCACAAAGATAGGCATGGCTCTACTGAAAAAAGCCCAGACCTCACGCAAAGCCGCCAAGTCGCAAAGGTTTTTTGAATTTACCTTAAATAAGGTTAATGTTTTTCATAATCAAAATTTATTAGCAACTTAAAATTCTTAGCGTCTTTGCGCCTTGGCGTGAGATTCCCTAGTTTTTTCAGTGAAGTCAGGCATAAGAATTGGGGCATACTAACCTTGCGAAATTTGTCGCCTGCGGTTTTAACCGTAGGCGTACGGGATAACACACGGTGTGTTTACGAGCGTCTATCTCAGTCTTGCCAAATTCGTCGCCTGCGGTTTTAACCGTAGGCGTACGGGATAACACACGGTGTGTTTACGAGCGTCTATCTCAGTCTTGCCAAATTCGTCGCCTGCGGTAAGATATGCCCCGTGAATCGCAAACAACAGACCTTACGCTGGTGGGCGCTCTTGCTGGCCCTGCTGCTGATTGCCGTTGCGCTGCGCACCTACGCGCTCGAACGGACGCCGCCCGGCCTCACTCACGATGAGGCCAGCAATGGCCACGATGGCGCGGGCATCCTGCGCGGCGAGCTGTACATCTATTTCCCCGTCGGCTACGGGCACGAGCCGCTCTACAACTACAGCGTCGCGCTGATGACCGCCCTCCTCGGCCAGTCCATCTTCACGCTGCGCCTGACCACCGTCTTTTGGAGCTGCCTGCTCTACGCCCTCACCGTCGCCCTGGCGCGACGGTGGTGGGGACGCCGTGCGGCGCTCTTTGCTGCTGCCGCCCTCACCGTTAGCTTCTGGACGCTGATGCTCGCCCGTGTGGGGTTACGCGCGCCTACGCTGCCTGTCTTCCTTGCCGCCTCCTTCCTCGCCTACGACCATGCCCAACACGCCACCAATCCAGCCCGCCGACGCCGCGCCTATTTGCTGGCGGGTCTCTGGCTGGGCCTGAGCTTCTACACCTATATGGCGAGCCGGGGCTTCCCCGCTGCCTACCTTGCCTACCTGCTCGCCCTCGCCCTGCTGGGACAGCGCGAGACGCTCCAGCGTGTCTGGGCGGGTACTGGCCTGACGCTGATAAGTGCGGCGCTCGTGGGCGCACCGCTTTTTATCCATCTTCAGGGCAATCCCGAACTCGAATATCGCCTCACTCAACTCGAAGGCCCGCTGGTGGCCCTGCGTACTGGTGATGTGGTACCGTTGCTGCAAAACATCCTCGCTTCCCTCCCGATGCTGGGCTGGCGCGGGGACCCGCTCTGGCTCTACAACATCGGGGGACGGCCCGCGCTGGAGCCGCTGCTCGCACTCGCCTTCTGGGGCGGTGCGCTGGTCGCGTTGCTGCGCTTGCGCCAGCCGCGCTATCCGCTCCTGTTGCTCTGGTTGGGTGCGGGATTGGCCCCGGCCTTCATCACCGGCCCGGAAGCGACGGCCCTGCGCGCTATTGCCGCGCTTCCGGCGATCTATCTGCTCATCGCGCTGGGGCTGGAGACGCTGTGGCAATCACTGGCGACGACTGCGCTGCGCCGCCGTTTGCTGGCTGGCGCGCTGGCCCTCGCTTTTGTCGCCACCGGCAGCGAGGCCGCCCGCGCTTACTTCATCTCTTGGGGGCAAGACCGCGATGTCCGCGTGCTGTATCATCATCATGTTGTTGCGCTGGGCCGCGCCCTGGACGCGACCGCCGATAGCAGCCCCGCTGTCATCACGACGATCTACCCCGGCGAATTTCACGATCCCTACACGATGGAGACGACGCTGCAACGCCGCGATGACCTGCGCCTCTACTGGTGCGATGGGCGCGGCGCATTGTTCTTTCCACTCACGACCAGCCGCCTCTACACGCAGACGCTCGCGGCTGTTGATCCCGTCCTGGACGCCCTCGTCGCGCCCCAGGCGACCGCGCTCCCCACACTGACCTTCGACCCCGCCGATCTGACGCCTGCTATTTATGGCTATCGTTGGGAGAGTCAACGCGCCTGGGACGCGCTGCGCCCGAATCTGGCGCGGACGGTCTACGTTGCGCCCCACGATCCGCCGCCCGCCGCCGAGCACGCCGCGCAGACGCTGCCGCTCACCTTTGGGGAGAGTGTCGCCCTGGTCGGCTATCGCGTCACCCGCGAGAGGCAGACGCTCGATGTTCTCACCGTCTGGGAAGTGACCGCGCCCGTTGCCTCGGAGCTCGTTCTCTTCACCCATCTGCTCACCCCTGAAGGAGAAGTTGTTGTGCAGGCGGATCGGCTCGATGCGCCTAACTGGCAGTGGCAGCCGGGCGACCGCTTCGTGCAACTGCACCGTCTTGCGCTTCCGCCTGACACGCCGCCCGGCCTTTACTATCCACAGGTGGGATACTATAGCCGCGCCGGGTTGCAACGCCTCGCGCTCGATCGCGCGCCCGGCCCCAGCACGCGCGTGCTGCTGGCCCCGGTGGAGATTCCCGCCCCATGAAGCGTCTCACCCGCTGCGAGCGTTGGGCTGTCCTGGGGCTGGTGCTGCTGGCGTGGGGGCTGCGCTGGGTGGCGCTCCTCGCTGTTCCGCCCGGCTGGCGCGATGATGCGCTCATCAACGTCCACAGCCTCTCCGGCGACGTACTGCGCGAGGGGCCGACGCTCTATCACGCGGGCGCTTCGGGCCACGAGCCGCTCTATCACGGATTGCACGCGCTCATCATTGGCGTGGCGGGGGGCAACGCTGCTACCGCTATCTGGCTCACCGCCGTCTGCGGTACACTCACTGCGCTGCTGACCTGGGCTGTGGGTCGCCGCCTTTTCAATCCGCTCGTTGGACTGCTGGGCGGCGCGCTGACGGCGTTCTCCTTCTGGTCGCTGATGTACAGCCGCTTCGGATTGCGCCACATCGCCACGCCGGTCTCGTTGCTGATCGCGCTCTACTGGGGCTGGCGGCTGCTCCACGATGAGGAGGCGCGCTTCGGCGCGGCGATGGGGGTGGCGCTCGCCAGCGCCGCCGGTATTATGACTTACTACGCGGGCCGTCTCACGCCCGCGCTCCTGCTGGCGATGCTTCCGCTGGCAAGTCCCAGGCGCGGACGTTGGCGGCCTTACCTGCTGGCCCTGGTCGCCGGCCTGTTGCTTGCCGCGCCGATGCTCTGGGCTGCGGCCAACACGGCAGGAGGCGATGCGCGCATGAGCGAATTGGCCGCCCCGCTCAACGCGCTGCTCTCCGGCGATCTCGGTCCCTTCGTGGAGCACGCGCTCACCACGTTGGGGATGTTCCACATCTCCGGCGACCCGGAATGGCTCTATAACATCGCCGGGAGGCCGGTTTTTAATCTCGTGGGGGCGCTGATCTTCCTGGCGGGAATTCTCACCCGATTGAGCCACCTCGATCAGGCCAACGCTCGCGTGCTGCTGCTCTGGCTCGCGGCGGGCCTGGCACCGACCTTCCTCAGCATCCCCCCTTCCAGCCTGGGACACAGCATCGTCGCGCTACCGGCGGTCTATTTGCTGCTCACCATGCCGGTGAAGGCCGCAGCCCGCCGTTGGCCGAGGGTGGCCCTGCCGCTGGCGGCGCTCCTGATCGTCGTCGTCGCCCCGCGCGATCTCTACGATTACTTCGTCCGCTGGCCGCAGGCTTCGATGGTACGTTTCCTCTATCGCGCAGATTATCGAGCCTTGGGCGATCATCTGGAGGCGCAGCCGGAGATTGGCGATGCGGTGGCGGGGAGTTTTCTTTACGGGGTCTGGGATCGCGTCGCTTTCGAGAACGATCTGCAACGTGAGGGGCTGCGCGTGCGCTGGGTCAATCCTGAGCGCGCTCTAGTGGGGCGACCGGAGGCCGCGTTGCCGCTCTATTTGTCGGCGGAGTTGCACATTCACCCGCAATTTCAGCCGCTCTTCGCCGCAGCGCCCGCCATTGCCGCGCCGGAGGGGATGCGAGGCTTACAGCTTGCCCTACCTGAACCACCGGCGGAGGGGCTGCAACACACTGCTGCAGGGGAACGGTTGGCAGCGTCGTCCTTCGCCGGGGCGCTGGCGCTGCACGCCGCCCACTGGCAGTCGTTGCCTGAACCTGGGGGGACGGGCCATGTTGCGTTTTGGTGGGAGGTGCGCGCGCCGTTGCCGCTCCCGCCGGAGGAGCTCGTCGCCAATCCGCCGCCGCCGGGGGTCTACAATGGGCCACGGCTCAAGGTCTTCGCGCATCTCCGCGCCGAAGATGGGACAATTATCGCGGGGGATGATGGCCTGTGGATGGACCCTTATCGCGCGCAAGTGGGCGACTGGTTGTGGCAATGGCACCAGTTCGCGTTGCCGTCGGACGCGCCGCCGGGGCCGTACACGCTATCCGTGGGCCTTTACGACCCGGCCACGGGGGAGCGGTGGTTGCTCGATGATGGCAGCGATGCGCTCGTGCTGCCGGTGCGTTAACCCCAGCCCAATTTCGCCAGCAGCGGCCCGCCGAAAATCAGCAGGCCCACCACCACCGCGCCGATGGCGCGCATCAGGACGCCCGCGGCAGCCAGGTCCTTCACGCGCTTTGCCAGGGGGTGATAGTCGGGGCTGGTGAGATCCACCAGCGTCTCCGCCGCTGTGTTGACAATCTCCGCCGTCAGCACCGAGCCGATGGTCAGCACCAGCGCCATCCAGCGGTAGACATCCAGCCGTAGCCAGACCGCCAGCAGCGATGCCCCCACAGTGAAGCACAGATGGATGCGAAAGTTGCGCTGGGTGCGCACCACTTCGATCAGGCCCGCGCCGGCATATTTGAAGCTATCCAGGACGCTGGCGCTGCGTGGTGGTTGCATGGCTTATTCCGGCAAGGGGATGTTCACGCCCAAGGGCTGCAGAATCGCTGCCTGGAGCGTCCACATCTGCGCCTTTTCGGATGGCTCCGCATGATCGTAGCCGAGCAGGTGTAACATGCCGTGAACTACCAGCAATTGGAGCTCCTGTACGAGCGCGCCTGCCGCAGATTCTGCTTGCTTCTGCGCGCGCTGCAACGAGATGACAATATCGCCAAGATAGTTGGGGAGACCCTCCACGCCGCCGGCAAAGGGGCCACGGCTGTCTTCCGCAAAGGAGAGCACATCGGTTGGGTGATCTATGCCTCGGAAGCGGCGGTTGAGCTCCTGCATGGCTGTATCATCGGTGATGACAATGGTCACTTCGTAGGATTGTTGTGCGTCAAGATAGGCGAGCACCGCCAGGGCGGTTCGCTCCAAGAGCGCGAGCGTCTCCGCCTCAACGACCAGCGGCGCTTCTACCAGGGCTTCAATTTGATGTTTTATCTTCGTCATGGTTCCTCTTTGGGGTGGCCCCAGGATACTGGATGCGGGGATGGAAAGCGCCCCGCAATATTTCGATGTAGGTTTCGCGCACCAATTGTAGCTCGGCCAGGGTGAGCGGACAGGCATCCAGCTGCCCATCTTGGATGCGCTGGTCGAAAATGTACTGCACCGCCGCTTCGATTTCCTCGCCGTTCTTGGGGCGGCGCGCGCGCGCCGTGGCCTCGCAGCCGTCGGCCAACATCACCAGCGCCGTCTCCCGACTTTGGGGGCGCGGGCCGGGATAGCGGAATTGCGCCTCGTCCAACAGGCCAGCTTCGTTATCTACCAGCTTGAGCGCCTTCTGATAGAAAAAACTGACGCGCATTGTCCCCTGGTGTTCTGGGATGAAGGCGCGGATGTCCGCCGGTAAGCCGTATTCGCTGGCGAGCTTCAGGCCGTCGCGCACGTGCCCGATGACGATTTCTACGCTGGTGTGCGGATCGAGGCGGTCGTGCGGGTTACTCAGCCCCTCCTGGTTTTCCACGAAAAAATAGGGGCGCGTCAATTTGCCCACGTCGTGATAATAGGCCCCCACGCGCGTCAACAAGGTGTTGGCCCCGATGCGCTCGGCGGCTTGCTCGGCCATGCTGGCGACCATCATGGTGTGGTGGAAGGTGGCCGGCGCCTCGCGCAGCAGGCGCTGTAGCAGGGGGTGGTTGGGGCGACTCATCTCAAGCAGCCGGAAGGTTGTCGTCAGGTCGAAGAGCGGCGCCAGGATAAACAAAGCGCCCAACGTCAGCCCCCCGGAGATGATTCCGCCTGTCAGGCTGACCGCGATCTCTAACAGGAAACTCAACGATTGGAACGGATCGTCGGCGGGGGATAGGGCGAGCACCATCACCGCGCTGATGAGGCCCGAGAGGATGCCAGAGCGAAAGATCGCGGTGGTGTCTTCGTTGTTGGGCAGCGATAAGATTGCTACCAGGCAGCTCAGCATAACCAGAACGGTGATGGACAGCGAGAAGCCCGCCATCCACCCGCTGAGCAATCCCAAAAATACGGCGCTGCCTACCGCTGCCGGATACCCGATGGTTGTGGCGATGAGCATCCCCATCGCTGCGCCGGGGAACAGGTAGGGCAGGAGGGTGCTATCGGGGATCAACAAGCGCGCCAACGCTGCAAATAAAGCCAATAGCAGCAAGAGCAGGTATTCTTGCCGTGCGTGATCGAGCACGGCAGGTTGCATCCGTAAGAGATAGACGCCTAACAGTAGCGTACCCAACAGCGCGGCGCTGAAGACGACCGTCCATTCGCGCCAATCGCGCTGCTCGCGGGCCAGCCCCAATTCATCGAGGGTTTCCAAATGCAGATCGGTGATCAGGCTACCCTCGCGCACAATGATCTCGCCCGCCTGGAAGTTCTGGAAGACGGGCGCAGTTGCTTCAGCGGCCTGTTGTCTGGCGGCCTCCGTTGCGGCTTCATCATAGAAAGAGTTCGGTACGAGCAACCCGCTTACCAGGCCAGCCACCACTGCGGCTTCATCCTGTGCGTAATCCATGGGCACCAGTGAGGGGAGCCGCTCGCGCAATGCCGGTAAAGAGTCCTCACGCAGGTCTTCTTGTCGCAGGAGCTCGTCTAATAGCTGCATCACTTCCAGCTGCACTTGGTTCCAGTTGGCTTCGGGTAAGGTGAGGATGGTGTTGACGACGGTCATCGAGAGCGCCCGCATCTCTGCTACGGCCAAAATCCAGGCCTGTTTCTGCGCGGTGGTGGCGTAAGGGTCGGCGCGGATCGCGTTGATGAAGTCCAAAATCTGGCGCGAGCGCGCCCTCTGCAAGCGCGCGATTTCAGGATCGGAGCGCGTGTATACTGGGGGGACGTTGCGGATGGCTTCGGCTAAGGCTCGCTCGCTCAAAATATTGCTGACGAAAGAGGCTTTCCGTGGCGCGCGGATGTCTTGAGGCGCTACATCGCCTACAACGAGGTCGTACTGGCTCTGGTAGGGGAGGCTGAGGGCAAATGTGGTCACCAGCACCAGTACAAGAGCGCACACTATCTGGCGCACTATCCAGTGGCGTGAGCGATGTTGACGGTCAGTTTTGCCGCGCCTGATCATAATCTAGTTAGCAAAGAGGGAGCGCCTGTACAGGACAGGTGCCCCCTCTTTTATTTGTAGAGACAGAGTCAAACTTGAGGGGGTCAGCCAGCGAGCAATTCGCGCACAACTTGATTGACCAGACGGCCATCGGCTTTACCTTTGAGTTGCGGCATCAACTTTCCCATGACTTTTCCTATGTCAGCGGGTGAGGTTGCGCCCACCTCGGCAATGACCGATGCTGCCAAAGGGGTGATCTCATCTGCGCCCAGCAGTTCGGGGAGATAGGCGTGCAGAATTTCGAGCTGTGCCTGTTCTTCCGCGACCAGGTCCTCGCGGCCCCCGGCGCGGATCATCTCCAGAGCGTCTTCGCGTCGGCGCGTTTCTTGCTGGATTACCCGAATAACGGCGGCATCATCCAGGGGGCCGGATTCCACCTCAGCCAGCTGAATTCCAGACAGCACCATCCGTAACGCGGCTTTGCGCACCGCGTCGCGTTGACGCATGGCGTCTTGTAGGTCCTGCTGTAATTGCTCTTTGAGGGTCATCTTTACCTCCTGGGTTTGCTCCCGCTAGAAGCGCCGGCGCTTGTCTTTAAGCGTCGTGCGGTGGCTCTTGCGCAGCTTTGCGGCACGTTTGCGTTTGCGAACGATGCTTGGCTGCTCGAAGTAGCGGCGCTTGCGCAATTCTGAAAGAATACGGTCATTTTGCACTTTTTTCTTGAAACGGCGTAGCAACGAATCGAAGGATTCGTGCTCATCCGACACAACATACGTCACTCGTATCACCCCTTTCTTGCCCCCGACATCTGCTGTTGTATTTGATGTCGGCTAGGGATCGTTGTCTACTGCTTTCAGAGGCAGGTTTTAAGACAGTTGTATTATAGCAATTGCCTATGGATTGTCAAGAAATCGTTTTTGGCTTCTCGTTGTGCCTGCAGCTGGGGTGGGGGAGGGGAAATTATTGCCCTTTCGACGAAGTCGGCTATAATGGGAGAAAGTGAACCGGATGATATTCAGATGGATGCAGGAGAATTGCAATGAATCAGCCGTTGAAAGTTCTATTTCTTGCAGCAGAGGCCGCGCCATTCGCGCAGGTGGGGGGGCTGGCTGAGGTCGCAACCTCGTTGACGCAGGCTTTGCGGCGCTTGGATGTGGATGTGCGGTTGATGATGCCACGCTATGGGAGCATTCGCAGCCGAGACTATGATTTCCAGCGGGTGGGTAATTCCATCGCGGTGCCGGTAGGCCCTGAGGAAGAGCATGTGCATCTGTTGGAAACGCATTTGGGTGAATTGCCTGTTTATCTGATCTGGGATGATCAATATTTTTCTGCCCGCGAGAAAATCTACGGTTTCAATGATGATCCTCAGCGGTTTACTTTCTTCTCGCGCGCGGTGATTGCCTCGCTGGCGGCGTTGGATTGGCAGCCCGATGTTATCCACGCTAATGATTGGCATACCGCGCCCGTGGTCGTCTGGCTGGATGTTTATGGGCGCGCGTTGCCAGCCTATCGCGATATTGCCACGTTGTTCACCTTGCACAACCTGGCTTATCAGGGGGTTTGTGGCCGGCTCATTCTCACCTTCGCGCGCATGGATAAGGTGAAGCATTTGCCGGTGGAGCCGCCGGGGCAAGTCAATTGGATGGCGCAGGGGATTGCCCACGCCGATCTTTTGAACACGACCAGTCCCACTTATGCGCGGAATATCCTCACGCCGGAACGCGGGCGGGGCCTGGAATCGCTGTTGACTGAGCGCCAGGAACGCCTTTTTGGTATCCTCAATGGCATTAACATAGACTTCTGGAATCCTGAGACGGATGAGGCGCTGACGCAGACCTACAACCGCGATTCGTTACGGATGCGCGAGGTGAACAAGGCGGCGCTCCAGCGCGAGATGGGCCTGGCGGCGCGCCCTAAGACGCCGCTCTTAGGGTTTGTGGGGCGAGTGGAGGCTCTGAAGGGCCTCGAGATCCTCATCGAGTCATTGGAGGCGCTGTTAGCCGAAGCGGAGTTTCAGTTTGTGCTGCTAGGCACGGGCGATCCCCTGCTTGAGCAGGCGTTGCGCGAGCTACAAGCGCGTTATCCTGCGGCGATACGGGTTTACTTGAAGTTTGATCCACGGTTGGCGCGGCGCATCTACGGCGGCGCGGACATTTTCGTGATGCCGAGCGAATCCGAGCCGTGCGGGTTGGGTCAAATGTTGGCGATGCGCTATGGCGCTGTGCCAGTGGTACGGGCCACAGGGGGTCTGGTTGACACTGTCGTAGACGTGACAACTGCGCCGCAACGCGGTACCGGCTTCGCGTTTGAGGATTATACCGCTGCGGCGCTGACTGTGGCGCTGCGACGGGCGTTGCTCGTCTATGGCGACGAGGCCGTATGGCGCGCTATTCAGAAGCGGGCTATGGAGGTGGATTTCTCCTGGGACGCCTCCGCGCGTGCTTATCTGGATCTCTATCGGCGCGCACAGGCGTTGCACGACCGCTAGGATTTGCCGTAACCGTTCAAGAGAGGGGGGACGATGAGTGTGAATAAGCCTTTACTCTGTATTCATGGACACTTTTACCAACCGCCGCGTGAGGACCCCTTCACTGGCGCTTATCGCGTTGAGCCAGAGGCAGCCCCGTATAGCAATTGGAATGCGCGGATTACGGCAGAATGTTACGGGCCTAATGCGAGAGTGGGGAATTTCGAGCGAATTAGTTTTAACTTTGGGGGGACGTTGGCTCGCTGGATGGATCAAGAGGCCCATCCCACCTATCAATCCATCGTCAATGCCGCGCAGCGCTACTATCGGCGTTACAATGTGGGCAATGGCATGGCGCAATCGGTCCATCACACGATCTTGCCCCTGGCGCGGGGACGTGATAAGCGTTGTCAGGTGCGGTGGGGGATTGCGAGCTTTCAGCACCGCCTCGGCTATCGCCCCGATGGTATCTGGCTGCCGGAGATGGCTGTGGATGAGGAGACGTTGGAGGCGGTTGCTGAGACGGGGGTTTGGTTCGTCATTCTTTCAGATGAGCAGGTAAAGGGCGATTTGTCATCCGGGGCCGGCCCGTATAAAGTGAGGCTGTCCCGCGACCGCTTCATCACCGTCTTTGTGCGGGATCGCTCCCTTTCTAACCATCTCTCTTTCAACATGCCCCCGGCGAAGGATGCCCGTGACTGGGTCAACGGTGTTTTGCAGAAGCGCAAGCCAGGTTCCCTAACCCTTATCGCCACGGATGGGGAGACCTTTGGGCATCATCATCGCCACGGCGCGGATGTATTGCACATGTTATCCATGCCCGGTTACGAGGATGCTTATGAGATCACGACATTGGGGCTATATTTGCGACAACATCCGCCAACAGCAGAATTGGAGATTGTGAAGAACACCTCGTGGAGCTGTGACCACAATTTGGGGCGTTGGGCCACGGGTTGTCCTTGTACGCCGGGGTGTAATCACTGGAAGGGCGCCTTACGCCGCGCGTTGGACAATCTATCACGTGGCATAGATGAGATTTATGCAGAGGGGGTGCGCTCGCGCGATTTGGCGCCGTGGTCGCTGCGCGATGATTACATCGCGGTGCTGTTAGGGCAGGTGGATGGGCCGACCTTCCTCTCCGAGCACCATTTGGGCCATCTTTCCACCGTCGCACAACAGCGCATCCTCGGCTTATTGGAGGCGCAAATCTATCGCCAGCGGATGTTTGTGAGCTGCGCCTTCTTCTTCGAGGATATCGAGCGGTTGGAACCGCGTTACGCCATTGCAAACGCGATCAAGGCCATTGGGCTGGTGCGTTATGCGACCGGAGACGATCTCACGCGGGCTTTTCAGCGCGATTTGAGCATTGCCGTGAGTCCCAGCACCAAGCGCACCGGCGCGGATATTTTGGAAGAAATACTGGCACAGGCCGATTTTGGAGAGAGTCCCTTCGGCCAGTCCATGGCTTTGACACGCCCGGTGCCTTGAGATGTACTTGCAAGCGTAAGAAGGAAGGGGGGGGCTTTCTTGTGGAAGCCCCCCTTCTGTACTCCTATCACTTCGCGTAGTCATAAATATCTCAAGTAAAATAGGGTTAATTTATTT
>Ga0209614_1000663_pt1 | contig 29270 bp, 29 predicted proteins | sample BlaSprsedimmetaG_FD_185484 | JGI IMG/M metagenome (GOLD analysis project Ga0209614, IMG submission 185484) | Hot spring sediment bacterial and archeal communities from California, USA to study Microbial Dark Matter (Phase II) - Blank Spring... ... | reverse complement strand
AAATGGCAAAATCCAAATGTCAAATCAAATCCAAATGCTAAATGTCAAAGTGTTCCCCGTTTGAGCTTTGGGATTTGTCATTTATTTGAACTTTGAACTTTAAACTTTGAACTTCTTTACGCGATCACATCGATAATCTTGCCCTGCTCTTTCTCCGGATCTTTTTTCTCCTCGCCCGTCTTTCCCTGACCGTTCTCGGCTTCAGCCTCGTCTTTGCGCTCGCGCGGTTTGTCCCGTATCGCCTGCTTACGCTGTGTAGATTCCTTTGGGTTAGGAGATTTTTCTACGGGCTGAGGCTGCCTGATCCCCGGAGCAGGATTAATGGAATATTCATCCATCCCCATCCCTCCCTAAAACTTTTAGCTTTCAGCTTAATATGCTTGCTGTTTATCTTAGGTTTTTCTGACGGCTGATGGCTGACCGCTGAAAGCTTATTAGGATGTCAGGTAAAAATATAATCCACAAACAGTATCTTCTGTATTTTCTTCGGTTTTAAATAATTATTTAAAACCCGGCACAGCTCATCCGCAAGGGCCTTATCTTTTTGCCCCTGCTGCACCGCATCGAGTTTCTTGGAAAGGAAAAAAGCATAAATCGCCTCACGTAACATCAATTCTTTTCTCCTGATCTCCGGCGCTACGCCCTCCTCTGTCACAAAATCAACCCGCACTCTCAAGAAAACATCCGTCCCGCCTTCGTTAAATGGAATCAAAAATGGTTTTAAACTATATCTCTCCCCTTTGATTACAGCTTGAGCCCTTTTCTCCCCCGATAGGCTGAACTGGCTATCATATCTCCTGCCTAACAGGAAAGAGGATACAGCCGTGCCCAGGATCAAAAAACAGGCCAAACTGATAAATACTACTCTCTTATTTTGGCCTGCAAACGTCCAAATAGATGGAGGAACAACACGGGCAAGAAATGGCTTACCCCTTCCCCAAACGGTCCTGGAGAAGTTTAATATCTTGCCCGCCAAACCGCTATAAACGACCTCAGCCGATGTTTTTTCTTCGCCTTTTCCTTCGCCTTCCTCTCCCTTTCCCTCTTCCTCTTTGCCCTTGCTTTCGTCTCTGGCCCCGGCCTCTGTCTCAGCTTCTGCGCTCTTTACAGATACAGTTGTCCCGACTTCGGCCGCCGTTTCTTCTTCTATAGAGTTCTGGCCGGGTTCTGGAGGCTCTTCGTCCCTGGTCTCACCTTCCCCGGACTCAGCGACAATAGGAATATCGCCAGGGGCAAGGTCATGACCTTCCTCATGTTCTTCAGGCTGGTTGTCCGGATCTTGTGTTTCTTTTTCCAGATATTCTTTGTCTGTATCGCTCATATCAGTCACTGATGGAGCAGTCAGCTATCAGTTTTCAGCTCTCCAGTTTCGGGTTACGTGTTACGGGTTTCGGGTTAAAAAACTCGCAACCCGCAACTCGACACCCTTCTCCCGACTCATCACTCAGTCCTTAGTCCCTTATGCTCACCGGTTGAAATGCCCTAGGAGAGCGCCGCGGAGGCGAAGGGTGGCCTTAGTATGCATCTGTGAAATCCGCGACTCGGTATACCCCATGATCTCCCCTATCTCCCGCATAGTTAAGTCCTCATAATAATAGAGCGAAACCACCAATCTCTCCTTTTCCGGCAGTTCATCAATAGCGCCGGCAATTATATCCCGCAGTTGCGCCAGGCCGAGTGAAACAAAGGGGTCGCTCTGCTCCCCATCCGCCACGATTTCAAAAAAATCATCGTCAGAATCCTCGGATGTCCTCCGGCGTACTATGCTCAGATTAGTTAACGATACTCCCTTTACCGTATCAATCAAACGATAAAAGTCCGCCAGAGAAAGGCCTAATCTGTCTGCTACTTCCTCGTCCTCGGCTGGCCTACCTAGTTCTTTTTGCAAGGCGTTGTATGCTTTTTCTATATCGGCAATCTTGCGACGCACCGAGCGAGGCACCCAATCCAGAGAACGCAACTCATCCAACATAGCCCCGCGTATGCGAAACTCAGCATAGGTTTTGAATTGAATATTCTTACCGGGGTCGAATTTATTTATAGCGTCAATAAGTCCTATCGTCCCTGAACTGACAAGATCATCCATAGACACATGCGCGGGCAGGCGCATGGCCAGTTTGCCGGCCAGATATTTAATTAAAGGAGTATATTTAATAATCAATTCCTCCCTCTGTTTGGCATCTACAGCCTTTTCACCCTTGAAATAATACTGAGTATAGTCTTTTAATCTGGCAGCATTAGCATTATACTTTTTCATAAGGCCCCCGGCGCTTGTAATAAATTTTTCCAGAAAAATTTGATATTTCCGTCCGACCGGTCTTCGTAGTTCCGGTTGCAGATACTTTCGGCCAGCTCCACAAATCGTCTGCTGGAAGAGGCCTCCGGATATAAGTCGACCACCACTCTTTGCTTTTTAACGGCCCTGGGGATACACGCATCGTGAGGTATAAGGCCCCAGTAATCCAGAGACATGCTCCCTAGAAATCTGTCCGTCACCATACTCAACCTCTTAAAAACTGACTCGGCTTCGGCCTCTGTAACAGCCAGATTTACCAGGATACTAAATCGCTTGATGTCATGTTTAGTGGAAAGAATCTTGATTAAGGCATAAGCATCGGCGATGGATGTGGGCTCGGGGGTGACTATAACCACCCTCTCGTGGGATGCTAAATTGAAATAGACCACATTCGAAGAAATACCGGCGGCTGTGTCAATAATCAGGATATCTATACAATTGCGCAGCCCTTCGAGTTCGTTAAGCAGATACAGTTTCTGACTCTCCGAGAGGTCGGCCAGTTCCTGAACCCCGGAACTGGCCGGCATAATCCGCATGCCGCCGGGCCCCTCGACTAAAATCTCATCCAGCGTCTTCTCACCGGAAAAGACATGGCGCATGGTGTACCTGGGCGCTAATCCCAGCAATATATCAATATTGGCCAGGCCCAGATCGGCATCCAGCACCAACACCCTCTTGCCCTGCCTGGATAAGGCAAAGGCCAGGTTAGCCACCACATTAGTCTTGCCTACGCCGCCTTTCCCGCTGGTAAAGGAAATTACCCTGGGGATATGGCCCTCCGCACAAGAATTAGACTTACCTATATCGGACGGTATATAAGGTGATGACTTCAACCTACTTCTCAGACCCACAGCCTGATCCATAATTATTCTCCCTAAACCTCTTCACGTAATTCGCTCCATAATAGATGTATCAGTCTCTTACGCGTAGCTGCCTCTATATCCTCAGGTACCCGCTGGCCGGTAGTAAAATAAAAGATAGGCACCTTGAAACGTACCGCCTGATTAAATATTGGGCCATAAAAGCGGGACTCGTCGATCTTGGAAAAAATACAACCCTTAACCGACAGGGCCAGGTACTTCGCAAGTATATCCTCTATGACGGCGTTCTGCGTGGTGGCGCTGACCACAAGCTGTCCTTCGATAGCCGGGTGGGCATAAATATATCTGGCCATCTCCTGCATGTGTTCTTCATGATGCGGGCTTCGGCCGGCCGTATCAATCAGGATTATGTCTTTATCCTGATTCCGGTTAATGGCCCGTGACAGATCCAGGTCTTTAAAGACAGCCGTAAAGGGCACCCCCAGGATATGAGCGTAGGTTTTGAGCTGTTCGGAGGCCGCGATACGATAATTATCCGCCGAAATCAGGGCCACCCTTTTCTTCTCCTTTAAAGCAAAATGGGCGGCCAGCTTGGCACAGGTAGTGGTCTTACCCACACCCGTAGGACCGATAAAGGCCCAGACGCAGGGACGGTTTGCTTTTTCTTCATCCCATCGCCCCAGAACGATTTGATCCAGCAACCGTCCGGTTATTATGTCTCTGAGCCTGGCAGATGATTCAGCCGGATCGGCTCTCCCATCCAACCCCGCGCCCTCCAGCAAAGAACAGACCAGAGCGGATTCCAGGCCGATAGATTCGAGATAGGCGGTCAGGGTATCTACTGCCTGATTTAATGGCCCGCTGGCCTGTGCCGTCACGGCAGACAGGCCCGCCTGCCCGCCACGGCGCATCTCCGGCCGGGGCCCGACCGCCGTCTGGATCATCCTTTTCAGACCGGCAACCTCGGCCCGAAGAGCGGATACTTCCGGTAATTGACTATTTATTAACTGATTGTTTATCGGCCGGGGGAGATAATCAGCGCTGCGTTTTTCAGGCAGGGAAGCGGTATTAACCATGGGATCCCGGGGCTCGTAGTCTATGGCCGCCACTACTTCTACCATGGATTTCCCCGCGCCTCCTAACAACCCGTTACCCTTCCTGAGTCTCTTTGTAGAAAGGATAATCGCCTCCGGTCCCAGCTCGCTCTTGACCATCTGCACCGCTGCGTTAATGTCCCTGGCTTCGTACCGCTTAATCTTCATGGCCGAGTTCTATTATCCCCACAGATTGGACTTTCATATCAGATGACAACTCGTTATGTGAAAGAATAAGTACGTTAGGAATAAACCTCTCCACCAACCGCCGCAAATGCCGCCTGACGATGGGTGAACAAAGAACAATGGGTTGATAATTGAGCACCAGGCATTGCTCTGCGCCCCGGTTGATATAATTGATGATACGCTGGGCCAGATTGGGCTCAATGGAAAGGAAGGTGCCTTGCTCTGTCCTCTGTATCCCTTCCCGCAACACATCTTCGATATTCTGGCTCAACGCCAGCACCGGTAATGTCCCCTCCGGAGTCAAAAATTCCTTGGTGATGGACCGGGCCAGTTTCTGGCGTACATATTCGGTAAGGATGTCCGGGTCTTTGGTAATCGGGGCATGGTCCGCTATGGTCTCTACAATAGTGAGCAGATCCCGTATAGATATCCTTTCCCGCAAAAGATTCTGCAGGACCTTCTGCAACCCGCCCAGGGAGAAAACGGTATTGGCTTCTTCCACTGCCTTGGAATTGGTCTTGGCGAGATTATCCAGTAACTTCTGAACTTCCTGACGCCCGAGCAGTTCATCGGCATGGCTGCGGATGACTTCGGTTAAATGCGTAGCCACAACCGTCGCCATATCCACTACCGTATAGCCCGCCAATTGCGCCTCCTCCTTGACTTTGTCCGTAATCCACAGGGCGGGCAGATTAAAGGCCGGCTCGGTAGTGGGGATGCCCTCTACTTTGCGTTTTACTTCTCCGGCATCCATGGCTAAATGGTATCCGGGCAATAATTCACCGCGCGCCACTTCAATCCCTCTGATAAGCACGGCATAGTTCCCGGGTTTTAACTGCAAATTATCCCGTATATGGATAGGCGGGACAATAAGGCCCACATCCAGGGCAAACTGCCGGCGGAGTGCCCGGATTCTTTCCAGGAGATCACCGCCTTGTTTTTCATCCACTAAAGGGATGAGACCATAACCAACCTCTAAAGAGAGCGTATCCAGAGGAAGAAGACTTTCCACAATCTCCGGCTCCCTCGTTGGTTTGGCCGCTGTGGCCTCTTCTCTGACCCGGACTTCAGAGAGTTGCCTGCTGCGGTAGAGAAAAAAAGCCAGAGAGCCGATTGCTGCGGAAAAAAGAATAAAGGGAATGTGCGGCAGTCCTGGTATCAAACCGAAGAAAAAGACGATGCCTGACGCAACGCCCATGGCCTGTATCTGAGATCCGAACTGACTGGCGAATTCCCTTCCCATGCCTACTTCAGACGCCGCCCGGCTTACCAGTATGCCCGCAGCGGTAGAAATGACCAGGGCCGGTATCTGCGCTACCAGGCCATCGCCGATAGTAAGTAACGTGTAATTCTGTACTGCGCCTACCACCGGCAAGCCCTTCTGAAAAACACCAATAAGTATGCCGCCCAGGATATTTATAAATATAATGATGATACTGGCGATAGCTTCCCCGCGTACAAACTTGCTGGCGCCGTCCATAGCCCCATAGAATTCCGACTCCCTGGCAATCTCCGCCCTTCTGCGCCTGGCCTCGCGATCATCTATAAGACCGGCGTTTAAGTCTGCATCTATACTCATCTGTTTTCCGGGCATGGCGTCCAAGGTAAAACGAGCCGCTACCTCGGCTATGCGCCCCGCGCCCTTGGTGATTACCACAAAATTAATAAGCACCATGATAATAAAGACAATGGCCCCGATGACGTAGTTCCCTCCGATTACAAAGGTCCCGAAGGCCTTGATGACCCGTCCGGCGGCCTCTGCCCCCTCATTGCCATAGGAAAGAATGAGGCGGGTCGAGGCCACATTTAAAGACAGGCGAAAGAGGGTGGTAATCAGAAGCAAAGACGGGAAAACAGAAAAATCAAGAGGACTGGTGCTATACATGGCCATGAGTAGAATGACTAGGCCAAAGGTCAGGCTGAAGGTGAGAAGGATGTCCAAAACAAAAGGCGGCAGGGGAACGATCATCACCAGCAGGATGCCCACTACCCCGACAGCCATAACGAGATTCCCGCTATCTAATGATGGCAGGCTCACGGCGGGACTTCGGACCTGATCAGCCATAATTACTCCTTATCCAGCAGCAAATGCCTTATTCTTCAGCCGATATACATAGGCCAGTATCTCTGCTACCGCCTGATACAAATTAGGCGGGATCATCTGGCCGATCTCCACTGTCTTATATAGAATCTGGGCCAGCGGTTTGTCCTCAACCAGCGGCACATTATTCTCCATGGCGATCTCTTTGATTTTTTCTGCAATCAGCCCGGCACCCTTGGCTACCACTTCCGGCGCATCTGCCTCTCCTCCCCGATACTGGAGAGCTACGGCCAGATGGGTGGGGTTGGTTATAACTACGTCCGCCTTGGGCACAGCGGCCATCATCCGGCGTCTGGCCATTTCTCTTTGAATGCTTCTGATCCGTGACTTAATCAGAGGGTCGCCTTCGGTCTGCTTGAACTCTTCCTTGATCTCCTGCTTGGTCATCCTGATCTTCCTTTCAAATTCCCAGCGCTGAAAGGCGTAGTCCAAAGCCGCCAGGATCAGCATCACCAGACAAGTGTTTAAAAAAATCTTAAAAGAAACCATGCTTACGTAACCGAGAATCTGCCCGATCTCGGCATCCATCAGAGGGAGAACGCGCGGCATTTCTCCCTTGACCGTACGATACGCCATGTATCCCACAATAGCTATCTTGGCCAGGGACTTGAAAAGCTCCATTACCGCCTGTATGGAAAAGATGCGCTTAAGTCCGCTCCAGGGGTTGATTTTGGATAGCTTTGGCTCTAGGTTTTCAGTGCTAAGGACGAATCCGACTTGCAGATAATTCGCCAGAAAGGCCATCAAGAACACTGCCAGAAGGATCGGCCCTGCGATCAGGCCCAGATATTGAACGGCAGTAAGTCCGAGCGCGCCTATGGTTGCCCGGTTAATCTCTACATCTGCGGCCTGCCTTAGAAAATAAACCATCATCCCCCGGATAGAGTGGTAAACATAAGTGTGACACGCATACAGGGTAATAAAACCCGTCAACATAACCAAAACCGCGGAAACCTCCCGGCTGCGGGCCACCTGTCCTTTCTTGCGGGCCTCTTCCCTGCGCCGCGGGGTTGCCTTTTCAGTTTTTTCCTGGAAGGATTCCTCGGCCATCTAGCCTTTAAACCCCCGTATCAATAACGGCAAAAGATTTCCTGCTTCATGTATAGTTCGGATAAAAAACGGCCCCATAACCTGCATGGACAGGCCAAAGAAAAAAAGGCCTATGCCGATAGTAAGAGGGAAGCTGACAATCAGTAAGTTCATCTGCGGGACGGCCTTGGCCAGGATACCCAGGGCTGCCTGCGTAAAGAGGAGGATAGCCATAACCGGCGCCATCACCTTGACCGCTATAACGAACATCCCCCCGCTACTCAGCAATATCCGGTTATAAACCCCCTCCGTAAGATTCATTTCACCGGGCTGGAGGATACTGAAGCTGTACGTCAAAGTTTGAAAGAACATATGATGCCCATCCACAGCTAAAAATATCAATAAACTCACCAGGTACCCCAACTGGGCCAAAACAGAAGATTGCTGTCCCATCTGTGGGTCCATAACCTGGGCCACACCAAAACCCATCTGGAAGCCGACCATCTCCCCGGCCAGTTGGATTCCGGCAAAGACCAGTTTAAGGACAAGGCCAAGGGTAAATCCCACAAACATCTCTTTGACCAAAAGCAACCCCATGGAAAAGACGTCATCAGGAAAAACCTTGGGCTCAACCTGGACCACAGGGAGTAGGACCAGACTGACGATCAGACAGAGTCCGGCCTTCGCCAGGTTAGGCACGCCCTTGGCCCCGATAACAGGCATCATAAATATAATAGCCGCCACACGTACCAGGATCAGGATAAGCACCTGAAATTGTTGTAACGTCCAATCGAGCAGGAAACCATCTACCATAGAGTTTTTACCTGATATATTGTGGGATATTGATAATTAAATTTTCCGTAAAAACGGTCAGTTTATTCATAATCCATGGGAAAAAGGCCAGTAGCGCCACCATGACCGCCAGTATCTTAGGGACGAAGGAGAGCGTCATCTCCTGGATTTGAGTAACGGCCTGGAAGATACTAACCGCCAGGCCCACGATCATCCCGACACCCAGGATGGGCAGGGAAATAAGTAGAGTGACCTCAATGGCGTCCTTGGCTATACCTATGGCAAATTCCGGAGTCATAACTCACCTCATACAAAACTTTTGACTAACGAACCCACGATCAGATACCAGCCATCTACTAATACAAATAAAAGGAGCTTAAACGGCAACGAAACCATGATCGGCGGCAGCATCATCATGCCCATGGAAAGGAGCACGCTGGCTACTACCATATCAATGACCAGAAACGGGATATAAAGAATAAAACCGATCTGAAAGGCCGTCTTCAGTTCACTGATCATAAAGGCCGGTATCAAAACCGTGGTGGGAACATCTTCCTTATTCTGCGGCCGTTCTATCTTGGCAATATTGACAAATAGGGAGAGGTCCTTTTCGCGAGTGTGCTTGAACATAAAGTTACGGATAGGCAGCAGCGCCTGATCCAGGGCCTCGGCCTGGGTTATCTCTTCAGCCAGATAGGGCTGTAACGCCTGCTCATGCACAGTTTGCCAGACCGGCGCCATGATAAAAAAGGTTAGAAAAATAGATAATCCAATTATTATCTGGTTCGGCGGCGTTTGCTGGGTGCCAACCGCGTGCCGGAGGAATGAAAAAACTACGGCCAGCCGTGTAAAGGACGTCATCATAAGCAAGATGGCCGGCGCCAGTGAAAAAACCGTAAGCAAGAGCAGTATCTGGATCAATACCGAAACCTTCTTCGGGCTGTCGGCTTCCTCCAATCCAAACTTGAGCGTAGGAACGGAGACGGCATGGGCAGTCTTCTCAATAAGAAGAATGGCCAGAAGGATAACTATTACTAATGCTATGAGCTGTCCCGGACGTCTCATGATGACCAGACCTTCCTTAAACTTCCGCATAGTTAGCGAGGCATGAGAAAACGAAAAAGGGCTTTTTTATCGCTCTCATCTTTGTCCTCTCCCGGCCCTCCTGAGGAGGGAAGGAGTTGTGCTCTGTCCATCTTGGTCAGGAGACTAACGCTGCTTTCCGACATGCCTAGCACTATTATTTCACCGCCCACTTCAATAACCGAAACGTACTTCTTCGGTGCGATACCCTTGGTCGCCAGAATCTTGATAAGATTACTGCCGCAGGCCTTTTCCTGCAGGGCCCTTAACTTTCGCGCGCCGTGCAAAGCCAGGAAAAACAGGCCCAAAACCATGGCCAGCGCAAAGATCATCTTGAATAGGACGCCGATCAGACCGGGCACATCAGTGCCACTGTCGGCGGTTGAGGCAGGGGAGCCTAACGCCATGGAGGGCAAGGCCAAAACCAAAATCAAAATCATTAAGATTTGCCTGTCTCTCTGGAACATAAACATCTCTTTACCCTAGGTTCCTAACCCGCTCTGTCGGGCTGATAATTTCCGTTAATCTGACCCCAAATTTATCGTCAACCACCACTACTTCTCCCTTGCCGAGCAGCCTTCCACTGACATACACCTCTACCGGTTCACCGGCCAGCTTATTTAATTCGATAATGGCGCCCTGGCCCATCTGAAGAAGATCATTAATAACCATGCGTGTCCGGCCCAACTCCACGCTTACTTCGAGCGGAATATCCAGGAGAAAATCCAGGCTGCGGTCACCTCTTTGCATGGATCTCTTGCCACTAAAATCATCAAAGCGTGGTGACTCAATGTTATCCGCCGGTTCTTCTTTAGATACGGGCGCAGTCTCTTCTGCTCCTGTTTCTCCAGCCTGCTTTTTCCCGGCTTCTGCCGCCTTTGCCTCTGCAAGTGCCGCATCCCAGTCCATGTCTGCCGAAGCGCTCCCGCTCTCTGCTTCGGCTTTATGAGCTTCATCAGGTGCGGCATCCGGATCTTGAGAAGTTAATTGTTCAATATCTTCTTCGCCCATTTTTACCTCCGTATTTTCAATCGGCAGAAACGTCTTCTAATAGTTGAAAGGCCTTGTTACCCTTACATATCCCGGCATAGGCATTGAATTTTGGAACCCCTTCCACGTCAACCAATAGAGGTTCGCCCAGGTCTTTATTCAGGCGGATTATATCCCCCGTGGTAAGCTTCGCCACATCGTTGCCGCTCATAGTGGTTTTGCCCAGTTCAACCCGTAATCCCACCTGGATTTTTCGTATCGAATCGCGCACCTGTTGAAACCAATAGGGATCAACCTCCTGCTGCTCTTTTTGAAAAGAAGCCATAAGCTTGGTCTTAATGGGTTCTATGTTAGCAAAAGGTATGCATATAGAGATCTGCCCGGAGAGCTCATCCATCTCAACCGTATGGCGGGAAACAATCAGAGGATCGTTGGGATGGACTATGCGCGCAAACTGGGGATTTATTTCACTGCGCACATATTGAATCTTCACCGGGTGGACCGGATGCCAGACCTTTTCCAGATCAGCATAGGCCAGATGAACTACGCGGCTAATTAATTTCTGTTCAATAGGTGTAAACTCCCGGCCTTCAACCTTGGTGCGGCCCTTTCCCGAACCGCCGAGGAAACACTCCACCAAATGAAATACCAGCCGGGAATCAATAACGAATAGGGCATTGCCGCGCAAGGGCTCCATCTTGAAGATATGAAGACTGGTGGGTACAGGTAGATTTTTGGCGAAATCGCCAAACTTAAGTACCTCTAGGGGCTGGACAGATATATCGACTATACGTCTGAGGATAGTGGTCAGGGTAACCCGAAAATTCCGGGCAAATTGATCATTCAGCGCATCAAACGTCGGCATTTTGCTCTTGATGACCCGGTTCTGATTTACAAAATCGTATAATTCATACCCGGACGGGGCAGATACTTCCTCGAACTCCGTCTCAATTTCCCCGCCCGACATTCCCTTTAAAAGGGCATCAACCTCTTCCTGGCTTAAAACTTTACTCATTTGTTTAGTAACCTTTTCTTCAGAAAATATTTACTGAATAACAAATTCGCTAAAATAAACCCCTTTAACCTTATTCTTTCCCAGATAATGGTTAGCGCGCATTATGATCTCATCGCGTAACTTGATCTTTCCCTCCAGGGTCATTACCTCTTCATACCTTTTGCTTGTAAGAAGCATAATGATAGTATCCCGCAATTGTGGGATATGTTTCTCGGCTTCAGCCTTAACTTTTTCATCTTCGCCTTCAAGCTCCAGGTCTATCTTCATCTTTAGATATCTCGCCCCCTCTCCGTCTATAAGAAGATTGACGATAAAGGGATCCAGAGGCACAAATACTCCCACCTTCTCCGCCCCTTCTGTCTTCTTTTCTTTAGCAACAGCGGCCTTTTTCTCCTGGTGTATAAATTTAGGCCCGATATACATGGTATAGGCAAGGTATCCGCCGGCAGAAAGGACTAAGACAATGACAACGATAATAATCAGTGAAAACAGTTTTCCTTTCTTTGGTTTCTCTTCTCCAGCCTCCTCCATTTCCTCGGCTTCTTTTTTCTCCTTCTCCGCCATACTCATGTCTCCCCGGATAAAAAATTTACCCATAAGTGAGCAAAGAATATGCCAGGCATACTATTCCGGCCTAACTTGCTGTTTTTAAAAGTAATTAAGCTCACTAACCAGGAATGGGCTTCCGAGATATTGGGACGTCAAAGTTCTGTTAACCGTCAAGTCTTTGACAACTACACATAAAGTTGCCCTTAAATCAATCTATTAGCATTGGCTCTATCCAAAGAAATGCAAAAGACTATTTATCGTGGTCTTTCTTTCAGCCGAAACGATAAATTAGGAGCAGTAAAAAACAGCGGGCATATTTAAGGAATGGCATCGACAATCACAAGGAGGTGATGATGGTGTTCATGGGCAAGAAAGAAAGGAGTTGCCCGCATTTTGTAGCAAAGGTCGTAGTTTGTACCCTGCTTCAATACGGCTGTGGTACCTTTGACTGCGGGCATACGCAGGCGTCGGACAAGCCTTTTCACTTACTGGAGCTCGAAGACGGCCAGTTCATTGCTATATGCGATGACTGTAATAAGGGTGAAAAGGCAAAAGAAACGATGTGCCACTAAGTTAGCAGACGATTGATTCTAGCAGTAACCCCGGACCTAAGCGCATAATTTTCCCAATTTGCGAAAGCGGATAACTCTCACCAAAACCCTCCTCTCAACAAGCCCCTGCTGACCCGGCGCTCTTGCTGCGGATCAATACCCCACAGAATCTCCCCGGTTGAATTTTCTCCTGAACTGGCCAGGCCGTTGCCAATGCGCAGTGATAATCTCCACGGTCACATCACCAACAGCAGAATTTGGTTGACATTTTTGCCCATATGCCTTTAATGGGATGCCTTTGTCCTTAGTTGTACAAAGATGTCCAGACTGAGAGAAATGGCGGGAGTTCGATGTACTATGAACCTGATGGTTCGTGATGCAGCCCGGTTGCTGAAAGTCTCGGAAAAAACGATTTATCGCTGGATAACCCAGGGGAAACTGCCTGCATGCTGTGTTAACGAGCAATATCGTTTTAACAGAGTCGAGCTGCTTGAGTGGGCTACGGCCCGCCGCATAAATGTCTCGCCTGAAATCTTCTCCGAGCCTGCGAGCGAATTACCTATGCCGGGTCTTGGAGCGTCCCTTCAGGCCGGTGGCATTCATTACCGGATCAGTGGAAAAAACCGGGAAGAAGTACTACTGGCTCTGGTTGAGCATATGCGCCTACCGGAAGGCGTAGACCGGGATTTTCTATTCCGGGTCTTACTGGCGCGGGAAGAGCTGGGCTCAACCGGTGTCGGCGACGGCATCGCCATCCCGCATCTGCGCAATCCCGTCATAATCCACGTAACGTCTCCGATCGTGATGCTCTGTTTCCTGGAAACACCCGTTGATTTCGGTGCTCTGGACGGGAAACCGGTTCATACCGTCTTCACCGTGGCCAGCCCTACGGTCCGGGTGCACCTGCACGTGCTCTCGCGCCTTTCCTTCATCCTGCGAAACGATGAGTTCAGAGAACTGCTTCGCGTTCAAGGCTCGCGAGAGGACATCTTCGCCGCGATCGCGGAGATTGAAAACGGTTTCGTGAAACCCCTCAGCGCCGACAAGGCTCCAATTCAATCGTCATGATGCTCCTATTGATGGCAGTCACCATTATGGTACTTGGTGGACTGGCGGCGCTCGGTGTAGGGCAACCACGTCTGGCCGGGCGGCTGGGGGCCGGCGGCGTGGTCGTGGGAAGTCTCATGGGTTTGGTTCCCGCACTCCGTGTCCTTTGGTCCGGGTCTGGCGAGTCCCTCTCTTATGCATGGAGCGTCCCCTACGGATCCTTTGCCGTCGGCATTGATCCGCTTTCGGCGTTCTTTCTCCTTCCCGTTCTGGGGATATCGGCACTGGCCGCGGTATACGGCACCGAGTATCTGATTCCCTACTGCGGTAAGTATTCGGTCCGCGGGCACTGGTTTTTCTACAGCCTGCTTGTGGCCAGCATGACTATGGTGCTGGTGGCGCGAAACGCCGTGCTCTTTCTCGTGGCCTGGGAACTCATGTCCGTGGCTTCCTTTTTCCTCGTGACTTTTGAGCATCACAAAGAGAGCGTTCGAGACGCAGGCTGGACGTACCTCGTAGCCACGCACGTGGGGGCTGCATTTTTGCTGGCGTTCTTTGTCCTGCTTGGGAACGAGGTGGGATCATTCGACTTCGACCGCATCCGTGCCTTTGGGGTACCGACATCGGCCGGAGTGCTTTTTCTCCTTGCCGTGGTCGGGTTCGGGGCCAAAGCCGGTTTTCTGCCTTTGCACGTATGGCTGCCCGAAGCCCATCCGGCAGCGCCGAGCCACGTCTCGGCCCTTATGTCCGGAGTTATGATCAAGACCGGGATTTACGGGATCCTTCGGACGCTGACCTTTCTGGGACCTCCCTCCCCTTGGTGGGGATACGTGCTGGTGGGCGTCGGGTTGACCTCGGGCATTATCGGTGTGCTCTTTGCCTTGGCGCAGCATGACTTGAAGCGCCTTCTGGCCTATCACAGCGTGGAGAATATCGGGATCATCGCCCTTGGATTAGGCGTGGGGGTCATCGGGGCAGGCATAGGGTCGCCCGCGCTGATCGTCCTGGGACTTTGCGGCGGCCTGCTCCACGTGCTGAACCACGCCATATTTAAGAGTCTTCTTTTCCTCGGAGCCGGCTCGGTTTTTCACGGTACGGGGACCAGGGACATTGATTTTCTGGGTGGACTTCTGAAAAGGATGCCCTGGACCGGTGTGACATTTCTTATCGGCGCGGCGGCGATCTGCGGGCTACCGCCCCTGAACGGATTTGTAAGTGAATTCCTGATCTACCTTGGCGCCTTCCGGGGTGGAGCGGTGAATGATGCAGCCGTGGTCGGCACTCTGTCTGCCGTCATAGCCGGCCTAGCCCTGATCGGAGGACTGGCTGCGGCCTGCTTTGCCAAAGCCTTCGGCATTATCTTCCTCGGCGAGCCGCGGACCGACCTGTCCCGGACCCACGAAGGGGGGTGGGCCATGCGCCTTCCGATGGTTGTGCTGGCCGCCGGTTGCGTTCTCCTCGGGCTTCTGGCGCCGTTGGCCCTCAGGCTCATGGCGCCCGTGGTCGCACAGCTTGCGCCGCTGGCACGTAACGTAGTGCGGACGGAACTCATGGCCGCTGCCCAGCCGCTGGCCATGGTGGCCCGGGGCGGTTGCGGGCTGCTGGCCATGATTGGTGCGCTTGCTCTCCTCCGGCGCCGGCTCCTGGCGAGGCGTACCATAGGGGAAGGCGTTACCTGGGACTGCGGGTATGCCCAGCCCTCGCCGCGCATGCAGTACACCGCGTCCTCCTTTGCTCAACCCCTGACGGATTTCTTCCGCATTTTTCTCTGGACAGAACGCCGCATCTCGCGGCCTTCCGGTCTTTTCCCGCGGAGTGCGGCCCTCCATACGTTTACTCCGGATACTTACCCGAGATGCTGTACGCTCCCGTGTTTCGCGGCATCGTATGGGGCCTTTCGAGACTGCGCTGGTTACAGCACGGCCGCGTGCAATTGTACATGCTCTATATCGCCGTGGCCCTCATGGCGCTGATCGTATGGAAACTGGGGTGAATGCAATGAACACTGCCGGATCTGTCTCCTGGTTCCTGGCCCTTTTGCTGGCCCCCTTACTCCTCGGCATCATAAACCGGACTAAGGCGTTCTTTGCCGGACGCCAGGGGGCACCTCTCGTGCAAGCCTATTTTGATTGCTGGAAGCTTCTGCAGAAAGGTGCGGTCTACAGCCGCACAACCACCTGGGTCTTTGTGAGCGGCCCCGTGGCCGGACTGGCAGCGGTATTGGCGGCAGCGGCTCTGGTGCCTCTGGGCGGTATAGGTGCGCCCGTGTCCTTTGCCGGTGATCTGATCTTGTTCGCGTATCTCTTGGGCTTGATGCGTTTTCTCACGGTACTTGCGGCCCTCGACACCGGTTCCAGCTTCGAGGGCATGGGTGCCAGCCGCGAGGTTTGGTTTTCCGCTCTGGCGGAACCGGCCCTCTTGCTGGGACTGGCAGTGCTGGCGCGGGAAACAAAGAGCCTTTCCCTCTCGGGCATGATCTTCGCCCTGACGGGCGAGGTCTGGACGCGGTCCGGCATCATCCTGCTGCTTCTGGCGGTGGCCCTATTTATTGTCCTCTTGGCGGAAAACGCCCGTATCCCGGTGGATGATCCGAACACGCACCTGGAACTGACGATGATCCACGAGGTCATGGTCCTTGACCACAGCGGCCCGGATTTCGGTTTCATTCTCTACGGAGCGGCCCTCAAGCTCTGGGTGCTAAGCGCTCTCCTGGTGGGGGTGGTAGTGCCGGTCCGGACGGGCAATCCCTGGCTTGACGGAGCGGCCGTCCTTGCCGGGATTATGGCGGTCGCCGTGCTGGTAGGGATTGTGGAATCGTGTATGGCACGCCTGCGCCTGTTTCGCGTGCCGCAGCTCCTGGTGGGGGCGGGCGCATTCTCCACCCTGGCTCTGATTCTGGCTTTGAGGTAAGGATGAATACCTGGTTTGACACCATTACCCTGCTGTTGATCCTGAGCAACCTGGCGCTGCTTGGATCGAGCCAGCTCGGTTTTTGTATCCGGGTCGTGGCGGTCCAGGGAATAGCCCTGGGCCTTCTGCCCATTCTGTTCGGCTCTGCGGAATGGAGCGTTCATGCCATAATACTCGCCACAAGCGCTCTGGCCCTCAAAGGTGTGGTCTTTCCGTGGCTGCTCTTCAAGGCATTGAGGGCTGCGGACGTCCGGCGCGAGACCGAGCCCTTTGTGGGGTATGTATTGTCCCTCATTTTCGGGGTAGTGGCCCTCGCCGTCGTCCTCTGTATGAGATCGCGTCTGGCGCTGCCTGTTTCAGCGGATTTGCGGCTCATGGTAGCCATCGCCTTTTTCACCGTCCTTGTGGGATTCTTCCTTATCGTGACCCGCAAGAAGGCGCTGACCCAGGTCCTGGGTTATCTCGTGCTGGAGAACGGTATCTATGCCTTCGGGACCACCATCTCGTCCGAACAGCCGTGGCTGGTGGAAATGGGTGTCCTGCTCGACGTCTTTGTAGCCGTCTTCATTATGGGAATCATGATCTTCCACATAAGCCGCGAGTTCGACCATATCGATACCCACAGGCTCGCTCGTCTCAGCGACTGGAAACAGGGCGCAACTGAGGAATCCAACCCATGACGCTTGCTCTTGTCCTTATTCCCGCAGCAGCAGCCCTTGCCTGCTTTGTCATCCGCTACGATGCCTTGCGGCGCGCCTTGCTTGTTGCGACGGCACTGGCGCATCTGGCGATGACCGCGGTCTCATGGGTGGCAAAACCGACTCCGGCCCTGGGCGGGTGGCTGGCCGTGGATGCAGGCGGCCTGGTCTTCTTGAGCATTACGAGTGTGCTTTTTCTGGCCTCCGCTCTCTACGCGCTGGGGTACCTGAAGCGTGAACCCCACGGCGAGCGGAAGGATTTTGAAGAGGGCGTACTCTTTACCAATGCCCCGGAGGCGGTATTCACCGGGTGCCCCCTCTTCTTTCTGGCCACCATGACGCTGGTGACCATAAGCCAGCATTTCGGGCTTCTGTGGGTGGCGGTGGAGGCTACGACCCTGGCCAGCGCACCCCTGATCTATTTCCACCGGCACGACCGCTCTCTCGAGGCCACCTGGAAGTATCTGCTGCTCTGCTCGGTCGGGATCGCTCTGGCCCTGCTCGGCAATTTCTTCCTCACGGTAGCCGCATCGGCTCCCGGTGCCGGTTCCATACCGCTCGTTGTGGCCGATCTCATGGCGCAGGCTGGCAAGCTTAACTTGCCCTGGCTGAAGGCCGCTTTCGTACCGCTTTTGATCGGGTACGGAACCAAGATGGGCCTGGCCCCCATGCATACCTGGCTTCCCGACGCACACAGCGAATCCCCATCGCTTGTTTCGGCGCTTCTCTCGGGCGCACTTCTCAACTGCGCATTCCTGGGCATCCTGCGCATCCAGCAGGTGTGCAGCGCAGCCGGTATCGAGGCCTTTGGCCGGGAGGCGTTTGTCGCCTTCGGCCTCGTGTCTATGGCCGTTGCCGCCGTGTTCATCATTGCCCAGACGGATTTTAAGCGAATGCTGGCCTACTCAAGCGTAGAGCACATGGGCATCCTCTCCCTGGGAGTGGGCCTGGGCGGGGACGGAATTTTCGGCGCCGTTTTTCACGCCGTCAATCATTCCCTGACTAAAGGGATGCTCTTTCTCGTAGCCGGAAATCTGCTGACAGTGTACGCAACAAAATCTACCGTACGGGTCCGGGGCATCCTGCAACTCGTACCGGCATCAGGCGTACTGTGGGTCGCCGGATTTCTGTCCATTACGGGCGCGCCTCCCTTCGGTACTTTTATAAGTGAACTCATTATTCTCAAAGCAGCATTCGACAAGGGATACACCGCTGTGGCCATAACATATCTATTGCTCCTTTCTACTATCTTCGCCGGAATGGCGGCTATTGTGATCCGCATGGCCCAGGGCAAATCGTCTGAAGAGCGGAAACCAGTCAGCCGGGAACCGGTACTGGCGCTTGTGCCGGCAGCGGCGCTCGGGGCGACGGTCCTGTTGCTGGGCCTGTACGTGCCGCCTTTCCTTGGCCGCGCCCTGCATGAGGCGGCCATAATGCTTGGAGGATCTTAAAAAGTGGAGTCAAAGCGCCTTCTTCGCGCCTATAATAGCTGCCCGGTGGGTCTTCGCGATATACCGCTCGTTTCCATTTCGGAGTTTCGGGAAACGCTAATTCGTAACGTAGCCCAGGGGGCACGCCTTGCTGCCCTTTTTGGGAGGCCGCATGAGCCGAACACACTTCGCGTTCTGGCCGTACTGGCCCGGGGCAGCGAAGGGACGCTCTTTATTGTCGAGACCGAAGTCTCCGATTGCTATCCGGCGCTTACCGTTGACTGTCCGCAAGCTCACTGGTTCGAGCGGGAGGTAGCCGAACAATGGGGGGTGCGGCCGGAAGGGCATCCCTGGTTGAAGCCGATACGATTCCACCATTCGTACCGCCTCGGCCGGGATGCTTGGGCGCGTGCCGCCACCGAGGTGATTCAACCCTCCATGACGGATTTTTTCCAGATGGCCGGGGAAGAGGTCCACGAAGTCGCAGTCGGGCCGGTACATGCCGGAATAATTGAACCCGGCCATTTTCGTTTTCAATGCCACGGCGAAAACGTCTACCACCTGGAAATATCACTTGGGTATCAGCACCGCGGAGTCGAACGGGCCATGATCGGCGGTCCCAACCATCGCAGTGCTCACTATATGGAAACCTTGGCCGGTGACACGTCTATCGGCCATATGACCGCATATTGCCAGGCCATGGAAGCCCTGACGGGCTATACTGTACCGGGCCGTGCCCACGTGTTGCGTGCTGTTGCGCTCGAACTCGAACGCCTTGCCAATCATACGGGAGATATTGGTGCGCTGGCCGGAGATGTCGGGTATCTGCCCACTGCCGCTCACTGCGGGCGTCTGCGCGGCGATTTTCTCAACCTGACCGCACTCCTCTGTGGAAACCGGTTCGGCCGGGGATTTGTGCGGCCAGGCGGCGTTGTTTTTGACCTCGATACTAACCAGGCGGGGATATTGCTGGACAGAATAGGGAGAATTTACCAAAATGTGACTACGGCCGTGGATCTCCTGTGGAAGACGCCATCCGTCGTGGCCCGGTTTGAAAAGACGGGAAGGTTGCCGCGCGAAACCTGTGAAGAACTGGGGCTGGTAGGGCCGGCCGCACGCGCCTGTGGTATTGAACGGGACGTCCGCTACGAGTTTCCCTCAGGGACATACACATTGAGCCACATCCCTGTTGCAACGGGGGAAACGGGCGATGTCTTTGCGCGCGCATACGTAAGGTGGCTGGAAATCCAGCGTTCCGTGGCCTTCATTCAGGAGCAGCTAGAGATGCTCCCGTGCGGACCCATACGGGTGGGGACCGGGGATCTGCCCCCTGAGCGGCTCGTGGTTTCCCTTGTGGAAGGCTGGCGCGGGGAAATCTGTCACGTGGCGCTCACGGATGCGCAAGGGCATTTCGCGCACTATAAAGTGGTGGACCCGTCCTTTCACAACTGGATGGGACTGGCCATGGCCTTGCGTGACCAGCAGATCTCGGATTTTCCGCTCTGCAACAAGAGCTTCAATTTGTCGTATTGTGGACACGACCTGTGAATCGGGAGATGGAATGCTCAAGGAGCTAGTTGCTCGATGGAAGCTGGGATACGGCACGATCCCTTTCCCCGCGAAAGAACCGATATTGCCGGACCGTTACCGGGGATGCCCGGTAGTGGATGCAGCGCGGTGCCCCGGACAGTGCCGGGTCTGCGCGGAAGTCTGTCCCACGGGCGCGGTAAAGGTATCAGCAGATGGCCTGCACCTCGATCTCGGGCGATGTCTCTTTTGCGGGGAATGTGAAACTGCATGTCCCGTGAATGCGATCCGTTTTTCCCGGGAATACCGCATGTCTGCCAGACGGCGGCAAGATCTGGTTCTCTCGGGTACGGGTATGGCGACTGCCCAGGCCCTTGATGCTCAAATGAAACGTCCGCTCGGCCGTGCACTGCGGCTGCGGCAGGTGAACGCCGGCGGATGCAATGCCTGCGAGGCGGACACCAATGTGCTCACTACCGTTGTCTTCGACCTTGGTCGTTTCGGCATCCAGTTTGTCGCCTCACCACGCCATGCGGATGGAATCCTCGTGACCGGCCCGGTGACGGAGAATATGAAGCCGGCTTTAATAAAAACCTATGAAGCAGTTCCTACACCGAAAATTGTCATTGCCGTGGGCGCCTGCGCCATTGCGGGCGGGCCGTATGCCGGACACAAAGAAGTGCATGACGGTGTGGAAAGTATCCTTCCTGTCGATCTGTACATTCCCGGTTGCCCGCCGCATCCCATTGTGATCCTGGATGGCCTGTTACGCCTTCTGGGGTGTATCGGAAAGTAGAAACTCAAAGCTGAAAGAGTATTCAGGGCGTCCCCTTATTTCTCCCGTAATTTTCCCAATTTGCGAAAGCGGATAACTCTCACCAAAACCCTCCTCTCAACAAGCCCCTGCTGACCCGGCCCTGACCCTGGGAAACTAGATTACCTTACTCACCGGCCGAAGTAAAATATCAGTTCTCCGAAGCCCAGGTGTGGGTAAGCGCCAAACTCGCTCCGAAGGCTGTCATCGGGTCTCTTCCCGAGGGCCAAGATGGCCCCCAGACGAATTTCAGCGTTATTGCTGAGGGAGTAAATTAAGGCCGGCTCCAGTAAGGCGCTTCCATCGTTCAGGTTTATAATAGCGCTTCCGTGGAGGATAACGAGCGGAGTGAATTGATATCGGCCGTTGACTCCCAGGTAATGGTGGGCGGTGTTAAATATTTCGCCGCGTAAAAAGCGGGGCGCGGCACTAACTTCAGAGTAGCGGTCAGGATCACTAGTCCCGAAACCGTTATAGTAATACTCAAGCTGCAAAAAGAAATCTGAGGTGCATTGATAATCAAGGCCGAAAAGGGCCCTTACAAAGCGGCTGCTGTCCTCCGGCCAGGTATGGGCGGCTTCCATCCTCATACCTATACCCTTTATATCAGCATTTATCTCGCCCCCCAGCACGTAATCAGAAATTGTCCAGCCCCCCATAACGGCTACATCGACGGCACCGAGGCGCAGGCGATGCCTAGCCAGGAGGGCTGAATCATCCCAATTCTCTTCAGGCGCATAGGCCAAATACGACTCCTGAAATGGACCAAGGGGAAGATCGAAAAACACGGCATCCACCCCGGCTTTATAGTCGCGATTAATCTGTAAGGGCGAGAAGGTGGTAAGCAAATCGACCGGAGACCAGAGATACCCTACTCCCCAGCTTATAGCCTGACGTCCCAAGGTAATATCTGCAAAACCAAGGTCAATTTTCGCATTAAGCCGATCAAGCTGGTGATCCCAGGTGAAATGCTCTTGCGTCTCAATATGCCAATCCAGGTCTAAATACCGAAAGGCGGCCGAAACCCTCTCCACCCGACCGGAAGTCCCGATGGCTTCTGCTGATGTACGCCTAACGGCCATGAGATGTTCATAATGTGCCTCGTAGGAAAGCCTCTTCCAGCTTCCTTCCCACATCAGCCGCAGGCGCTGTATATCCGTTGGTTGCACCCGATCCTCAATGGTAGGGTGGGAATAATAACTTTTAAGGGTGAAAAGGTTGTCAAAGTATCCGGTAAAGTCTGTCTGAAAAGCGTCTTCCGCCCGAGCAGGCGAAATGATAACCAAAAGCAGGAAAACCAACCAGCAGGGAATAATCAGTCTATCAAGGTGAGGCGCTATTTTGAGCAAGGCTCTCACCAATACGTACATCTGAACTAATCTGGCCATCTCTCAGCAGAATAACTCTCCGCGCTTTATCCATAACCCGGGTATCATGGGTAGAAATAAGAAAGGTTACTCCCCTTGTTTTATTCATGTCCAGCATCATGTCGATCAAGGCCAGGCCGGTTTTTGAATCAAGGTTAGCGGTAGGCTCATCGGCAAGCACAAGGTCAGGATTACTGGCCAAGGCCCGGGCCACGGCCACACGCTGCTGTTGGCCGCCACTCATCTCATATGGTCTCCGGTTCTCAAGGCCCTTGAGGCCGACCTCTTCCAGTAGCTCCATTACATGCTGCCTTCGTTTCTGGTAAGGCATGCCCTGGAGTAATAAAATGAATTCAGCATTCTCATACGCAGTAAGGACCGGTATTAGATTATAGCTTTGAAAAACAAAGCCTATTTTGTTGAGTCTCAGGTGGCTCAGCCTGCCCTTGCCCAGGCGGGTAATGTCTTCGCCCGCCAACAGTATTCTGCCTTCCGTGGGCCGGTCGAGACCACCGATAAGATTGAGGAGGGTGCTCTTCCCGGAACCAGACGGACCGGCTACCACCGTAAACTCTCCTGATTCGAGCGAGAGATTGATCCCGGAAAGTGCCTGAATTTCCAGGGCATCCTGGTGGTAGATTTTACGCAGGTTCTCGACTTTAACTATCTCCACATGAACCTCACTCAGTATTGATAAATTGCCTTGACCGGCGCCAACCGACTGGCTTTCACGGCCGGATACAGTCCAGTCGTGAGAGTAACTAAAAAAATTATAATAAGAAGCCCAAATATCCGCATGAGTCTCAAGTGAGAATAGAGGACGGGACTTATTATCGTGCCGGCAAGGGTAAGCCTCTCCGGCGTAAGCCCGGTAAGATCAAGGCCAACCGTAGCAAAATAGTGGTGACCACCAAAACCCAAACCACCGCCCAGAACCATGCTCAGCAGGGCCAAGAGCGTGGTCTCAAAAATAATCATAAGAAAGAGAAAGTGAGGGCTCAGCCCCAGGGCGAGCATCATTCCGAACTCACGGGTACGCTCCAGAACCGACATCAGGATAGTGTTAAGAATACCCAAAGCAACGATCACCAATATAATCCCCAGAAAAAGGTAATTCCCGGCGTCGTCGAGCTGAACAAATCGCAAGAGATCAGGCATCACCTCTTGCCAGGGAAGCACCTCAACCGGCAGGGAACCCAATCTTGAGCGCAAAATAGGAAGCGCCTTTTCCACCTCAAACTGACTGTCCAGATAGACCGCGACCTGGGTAATCCCCTGTTCCAATCCTAAAAACTGTCGGGCCCCCTTTAGGGAAATAAGACAAAAGTAGCCGTCTAGGTCCGATACGCCTGTTTTGTAAATACCTTTTACGCGAAAAAGGGCGCTGCTCACCTCCCGGGAGGCATCCTGCCCCATAAGGACCACCTTCTTACCCACGGAAACTTTCAGTTTCTGAGCCAGCCCTTCGCCGATGAGGATGCTCCCGGCCTCCCCCACCGCGAGATAATCTCCGGAAATAAGATGGGGAGCCAGGAGAGACTTATCCCTTGCCTTGCCGGGATCGACTGCCCGGAAGGCAATCCCGGAGGAGTTTGCGGCGGAACTAATCAATCCCTTACCCACAATCCTTGATGAAACCTCCCTGACATGCGGAATATCTTTAAGTGCCTCCATTATAAGGGCGTCATCGGTAATTATCTTGTCATTTGAGGGATTCTTCTGATAGCCCAAAGGTTGCACGGTTATGTGTCCGGCCCCCATACGCACCCCGCTTTCTATCATCTGTTCATGACCCCCATCCCCCAAACCAATGGAAATCATGGCCAGGGCCAGCCCCAAACCGATAGCGACCATGGTGATCAGTGTACGCCGCACATTACGCCAGAGATTACGCGAGGCCATCTTCATTAAAATCCAAGCGGTTTTCATCTATGACTAACCCACGGTACTTAAGGCGCTCACCGGTTCAAGCCGGGCGGCCTTGATGGCCGGGTAAAATGCCGCGACAAGAGATACCAGAATCATACAAATAATGGAAGCGAATACCCCTCCCATGCTGAGATGCGCATAGATAGTGGTGCTCACGGTAAGCCCGGACATACTAAATCCCTCCGAGAAGCGGCTTAGGTTCCAGCCGTGCGCGGCCAGATACGAGCTCAACCCTATCCCCACCGCTGCCCCAACCACAGTGCTCACCAGGCTCAGAAGCAGGGTCTCCAAAAGAATCATGCCTACAATAGATAGCGGCCGGAGGCCAAGCGCCATAACTAATCCAAACTCTCTGGTGCGTTCAAAAAGGGCCATGAGCATAGTATTGAGCACTCCCAGCGAGGCCAACCCAAAAACGATCAGCAGCATGATGTACATCCAGACCTGGTTCAGTTCCAGCATCTCTTTTATCTGGGGGAAAATCTCTTTCCAGGAGCAGACCTCGACACCCTTGCCTTCCAGGATTTTTTCTAATTGAGCTTGAATCCCATCAACCATCTCCGGGCGGCTCAGCGATATGGCAATCTCGTGCACCTTATCTGGAAGGACCAGGAGCTTTCCAAGCTCATCAATGCCCATGATTACTGCGCCCCGGTCGATTTCATCACCAATGCTCTGGAGTACGCCACGCACAGAGAAAATATCGTTTCCCAGCGAACCGTCCGCGGCCTGGGTCAAAATAACCAATTCGTCACCGACATCGACCTTGAGATTTTCTGCCAACATCTTTCCAAGTACCACCTCTTTGCCGGAGCGGCTCGTGAGGAAACCACCCTTCAGAAGATGGCTACTCAGCTCGGTTACCCGGCGCTCTTGCTGCGGATCGATACCCCACAGAATCGTCCCGGTTGAGTTTTCTCCTGAACTGGCCAGGCCGCTTCCAAAAAGTCTGGGAGAGGCATGAAGGCCGGGTCTTCTTACGGCCGCTAATGTATCCGCTCCCCCACCGCTGAGGTAATCATAGATATCCTTGCTTTCAAAGTACCCCTTTTTGTGAATTTGTATGTCGCCGGCAAAAAGTCTCGTGGCATAGTGCACCATCTGGCGGTGCATGCCCTCAACCAGAGAAAGCGTAAGGATCATGATACTGAGCGCAAGAGACATGGCCGAAATGGTGATGAGGGTACGCCGCACGTTGCGCCAGAGATTACGCCAGGCAAGTTTAATGATGATCATAAGTAGCTACCGTTTCAAGTTCCTCAAACTGAAAAATCCCTCATTTACATCTATACCGAATTGTAAGCGGTTATAGGTAATCCGGGTTAGTTCGTCTGGTTTGTCCGCCGGGACTAAGGTGGTTACCGATGGGACCGTCCTTCGTCCAAAGGACCGGACCTCGCTAAAGGTCATGGTGCGCATGAGCGTGCCGTCTTCATCATAGAACAGTTCTTCGAGGGGGATAAGGTCTTCTTTTAGGACAATAATGACCACCTTTCCCCAGACCACTGCTGCCTCGGGTTTGGGGATACACTCAATCTCATAAATAAACTGTCCCCAGCGCAGACCGCTAAAGGAAAGTCTATAGGTATAATCATCCACAAAGGTGCTCTCTTTTACCAAATCGTCATTGGTAAAATGGCTGCCCATCCAACTGGCCATCATCATAGAACCGGGTATCTTGATCACCCGATTAATCTTGGGAAGGTAATTCCACATATTTTTTTCTACCTTTAGTGTGGCCACCCCTTTTTCCTTAAGCGGTGCGGTAATCTTTACCAGGGAATGCTCCTTGCCAAGAGACCACACGTCCATAGTAAGCGACCGCTGCCAATGCGCAGTGACAATCTCCATGGTCACTTCACCAGAACTGGATTCGCCCCGCCACATCTTATCGATCCGGTCCAGAATTTCTTTCGCCGTAGGTTCACCAGTAGCAGTTGTTCTCATGGAAATACCTTCTTTGATAAACTCGGCTCTCAACGCTTACGAACTCCTTAGCAACGTGATGACTTGCTGCAATACCTTAGTCGATTCAACGGCCAGCGTGCTTTTCATTTGCGATGAAAAAAAAGAAAATTTAGCAACAAGTTTCTATGCCGGTGGCGAAGAAAGCCTTGAAGTGAAGGCATACCCGACGGGCAGTGTTGCTGCATGGGTGATAGCAAATAATGAGGCCATTTTGATAGATGACCTCAAGTTGGACGCGAGATTCTCGGGGAAAGACGACGATTTTCCTGTGGAGACTATCCGTTCCGTGGCATGCATTCCTGTCCGTAGCAAAGGGCAAACCGTAGGGGCTATTGAGGTCATAAACAAGAAAAATGGCGGCACTTTTTCACAGAAAGACTCGGGGTTTTTATCCATAATCGCCAATCAGGTTGGCATGGAGCTTAACAACATCAGGCTCCTGGCCGAGTTGGACCAAAGCCTCCGCGACCTTAAAAAGGCTCAGAATCGCATTATTCAGATAGAAAAAGTGAGGGCACTCGGAGAGATGGCGGGTGGCGTAGCGCATGACTTTAACAATCTGCTGGCCGGAGTGCTGGGAAGAGCACAGCTTTTGCGCCAAAAACTCGACAGGAATGAAGATCCGGCCGTCCAAAAAAGCCTCGACGTAATCGAAAAATCTGCCCTGGATGGGGCCGCCATGGTGCGTAGATTGCTTGATTTTACTAAGTTTCGCAGGGACGCAGAAGGTTTCACCTCCCTAAATATAAATGAGCTGATCAAAGATGCCGTGGAATTTACAAAAACACGGTGGAAAACTGAGACTGAGGTTTTCGGCAAAAAACTAGACCTCCAAATGGAACTGAACGAGGTGCCACCTATCGCAGGTGAAGAAGCGGCCATACGGGAAGTTATTGTTAACCTGATTTTCAATGCGATTGAGGCTATGCCAAGCGGGGGTAGAATATGTATAAGTACCCAGAGCAACGAGCGAGAAGTGTTTATAAAAATCAGGGATACCGGCATAGGGATGCCGGAAGAATTTAAAAATAAAGCTTTTGATCCTTTTCTCACAACCAAAGGACCAACCAATTCCGGCCTTGGGCTGAGTGTTTCGTATGGCATAGTCAAGAGACACGACGGCAATATAGAAATCGAGAGCACAGAGGGTAAAGGTACCACGGTCAGCATAACTCTACCCATCAGTAGCATCAAAGAACACAACGCAGTGCCAGAAGCCCAAAAAGTACAAAGGCAAAAAGCCAGGATATTAATTATAGACGATGACGAGACCGTAAGGGATCTGCTGAATGAGGTACTAACAGATGCTGGTCACGAAGTAATAACGGCCAGCCATGGAAGAGACGGTACCCAGCTTTTCAAAAACCAACCTTTTGATCTAGTTATCACTGACCTGGCCATGCCGGAGATAAGCGGATGGGATGTCGCGCGGAGCGTAAAAGAAGAAAAACCGGCCACTTTAGTCGCTCTAATTACCGGCTGGGGACTTGAAACTGATGATCAGAAAATGAAGGAATGCGATATAGACTTGCTCATCAAAAAACCATTTCAACTCAAGGAGATAATAAACCAAATTGACGAACTATTGCAAAATTAGGACATCCCTCTTGGGTTCCCCGATATTCTGAGTCTTGGTCCACATGGCAAGCCACTGTAGAGGCAGGTCTATTTATCGATGTTAATGGAATTATCGGAACTACGTCCACACCTCCCTATCTCATATGAGATTTCGCCCACACTCTCGACATGTAGGAATATTTTCATCTGGAAATAATCCAATATCCATTAGATTGTCAGTCTGGCAGTAGCTACACGGGAGCCATCGAGCTTTGATGAAATCGCTCAAAGATGACGTTCTATGTATCAGTCGAACTACCGCGGGATCTACAATACAATAGAAATTAAGCGGTCTCTTGGAAGTATCCACAGTGATTGTGCCAATTTGTCTTGTTAGACCAAGCTTGTTCCAGCCTGTAATTTTAGTTCTTGCTGCATTCTGGGATATCTTAAACACATCATTTGCAGCGTAATTGACAGTGAATAACTCCCTTCCAACTCTTTGAACCTCACGTAATGTGTCTTCGCTATATGTCTGCAAGGAGTATTGTTCACAGTAATTCAACACACCTTGATCGAGCGAATTTACATCAATGTTCGACGCATCAGAGTTGTTCTCAGCCTGAACAGCAAACACCCTCTCACATATTCGTATAAGATTTCTTGGCGATCCATATGCCATGAGGCCTAAGGTTACATCGATGTCAAAGCCTGGATCTTCTGCAACGAGTTCTCGGAAGGAGGAGATACTTCCCCCACTGAAGAACTGTAGCCTTAATGTAAGGACCTTCTGCAATGCCATTCGTTTCCAATTAAGTTGGTACTGCGGAACACGATCGGGACGGGCATCGTCACGATGGTATTCTTCAACTTTATCCCAAAGAAAGAACTTGAAGCCGTATCCTTTTAAGCCTAACAGTTCCAAGTCCCTTACCATAGGTTGGATCAGTCGGTATGTTGCTTGCGGATCGTTGCCTGTTTGCTCTGTTTCATCAGGCTTATCGATAAGCACATATATAGAACGGAAGCCAAGCTTATTGACGAGGTTAAGGAGACTCTCCATCTGATACTTGTATGTTTCGGAAAGACGCTTCTCCTCCTGTCGAACGTCAGGAAAATCAATAGCCTCTAAGCCATAGTTCTTCAGTAGAAAATTGATGACAGGCTCAAAGATGCCAACGTTTTTCTGCCAAAAATCTCGGAACCTCTCGGGTAAACTCCTAAGTTCCTTCAGCAGCTCCTGCAATGAATCACCTCTCATGCTACCGAGATAGGAAGATGCAAAAAGAGACAACTGTTGCTTCTCGTTTTTGCTGAGGTTCTTGAGCAGATCGGGATATTCTGCGAGATACGACAGGTAAGAAACCAGAATGCGAGTAATGATATTCCGGTTCCTCAGCAGAATTTGTGGGTGCTTTTTGGTTCTGGAAGATCGCCAAGGGTCTGATATAGTGCAAGTTCCAAAAGATCATAGCTTCGAAAACCGTATGCTCTTTTTGTAGTCACTCTCGCTTTG
>Ga0209614_1000662_pt1 | contig 29271 bp, 22 predicted proteins | sample BlaSprsedimmetaG_FD_185484 | JGI IMG/M metagenome (GOLD analysis project Ga0209614, IMG submission 185484) | Hot spring sediment bacterial and archeal communities from California, USA to study Microbial Dark Matter (Phase II) - Blank Spring... ... | reverse complement strand
GGAACTGTTCTCTTTTTGAAAGAAACGTTCCCTCGTTACATGGGATAGCAATTTTAGAAGTTCCGGGTGCAGCGGTTTCCCTGCCCGACTGCGTCATTCAGGCGGGCGATCCGCTGATTCTAAATACAATGAACTGTTTAAAGCATGTTAAAATAAACATGTCCACTGAATTGAGTCTTTTGGACATAAGAGCAAACGTATGAACATGGAATTGCTCAACTCTAAATGTGCGATTCGTCCCGAAAAGGGATGCCTATGGCGGAAATTGCACCACCCGTTGTCCAAAACGCCAAAACAAACATCCCGGCAAACGCGCCGAAAACCGAAAAAACAAACCAGGTTTCAGCTACTGGATTATGGCTTAATGCCCAAAAAGCAAGGGGAAAAGGCAGTAATAATGCGCCGCCGGTGAATTTAGCCAGGCCGGTATCTTTTTTCATTCCGAAGAAAAACAACACAAAAGCCACGGCCAAACCTCCCCATTTGAGCCAGGTAACCAGGTGAAGGTTTGCCAAAACTGGTGCTAAAATTTGAAGTTCTGTTTGCTGTTGGTAAATTTTGGTGATATTCAGCAACAAAATGTTTTCAGTAAAATCGGCCAAAAAAATGACCACCGAAAGCAATACTCCCCAAAGCAACCAACGTCTATTAAAAACAGATGCAGCTTTTTTAAACATCAGCCCTAAAAAAAGTGAATAGGCCAGCATAAAACCGAAATCTATATAGTTTGCTTTGTCTATGTTGTCGATGGTTTGCGGGGAAAGGCCCTCGAACAAGGTTCGAATTTCTGCGGGCGTTTTGGCAAATTCGAAAGCTACAATGAAACTTTTATAACCTTCGGGTGGATCGGAGGGTAAATAAAATTCCATGCATATAACCAATGTGAGAATGGGTAAAATGAAAAGTCCGGTTTGAGCAAACGGGTATTTTGAGAAGTAGTTTTTCACAAGCTTGCTGTCATTTTTTTTATTTTCTGCTATCGGGATATTTTTTTCAAACCAATTGTCCAATAACTTTCATCGGAAGGAACATTTTTTCGCTGTCGGGCAACTGTTCAAAGCCATATTTTTTATAAAAAGTAACTGCTTTATAATTGATAGGTTCTGCAACAACAGCCATTGCTCCAATGCTTTTAACCGATAATTCGTAACTTCTGAACAAGGCATCTAAAAGAAGATATTCGCCAAGTCCGGTTCCTTTTTTTGAAATGTCTCTTGCCAAACGGCCCAACAAAATCACCGGTGCATTGTAATTTTTTGGTACTTGTTTTATGTATTTTTCGGGTATAAATTCTCTGCCCAGGCTTTCACTTGACAATGTGTAGTAACCGATAACGTTTTGTTCTTTATCGATGGCAACAAAGCAAGTTGCCAGTCGTTTTCGAATATCCTGACTAACCTGTTTTCTGATGTAATGATTCAGAGATTCTTCTTCACAGGTAAAATTCTTTCTAATGTGATTTTTATCCAAAAGTTGAATTTTCACTGTGGTGAAGTTTGAGATTTGTATTTTATTGCTGCTTCTACTAAATTTTGATTTGGTTTGCTATTTTCAAATACAGCATTAAAGAATATTTCTCGGTCTCTTTCGCTGGCAATAATTCTATCGTTTTTTGCAACAATTTTTTCAGCTTGTTCTTTTACAACCCGAACAATAAAACTACTAAATGATTTATCTCCGCTCAGTTTTTGAGCTTTTTGAAAGATTCGTTTATCATACGCTGAAATTCTTATCTCAATTCGTTCATCTTTATTTATTAGTGTTTCCATAATTTTTTTGGCAAATGTACGGCATATTGTCGTACAAAACAAATTTTGCAATGCTTAATTAACGACAATACAACCGTTGAAAAATCTGCAAAACAGGAAAACTACCCCAAGTTCTTTCTACCGCCCAAACCGGTATGAAAATTTCAACAGAAAAATGTTGTGAGGATTTTCGTTGAAAAGCCCTTCAAAATCGCGTGAGAAATCGAACGAACCATCGTTTTGAAAACCGCTGCGGGTTTGCGACCATACCAGAAAAAGGGTTGAGCCGGGCCGGTATTCCCAGCGTACCACCATGTTCGACAGAAACTCTTTTACGTTGAAATCGGGCTTGTCAAAGGAATAATCTGTTGCATTATCCAGGTTTTCGTTAATCCGGTAAACTTCATCTGCGGCGTCGAAGCTGATTTGATTGGCCGTATAAAATTGATATCTGTCGGCAACTTTATCTGCTTTGCTGTTTGTAATGTGTTTAAAATCAGTATATTTTCCGGTGGCTACAAAAGGTTGCCCCCAGTATTGAATAGTCAGGTCGGGTGTAATGTTGTAATTTATCCGAACCGACATATTGAGCGTATTGCGTTCAATTCGGCCGAAAATATAGCGTTTATCATTCTGGTAATCTTTTTGTGCTACATACTGCATTTCATCTTTCGATTTGTAGTAGCCAGGCGACAAATCAATTCTCAGGGTTTTCAGCGGACGGTAACCCACTCTGAGGCTGTAGTTTTGAATTCGCCGGTAATCCTTTTCATTACTGAAATTCTGGCTGGTTGAAAAATTGAATGTCAGCTTTTTTTGCTGGTTGGTTGAAAACCCTAGCGAAAGATTTGTGTATCCAGGTGATTTATATGCAGGACCTCCCCTAAGCATGGAATTGGAAATCTGGCTGCCGCTTATATTCACACTTCCATAGGTTTGCCAGTAGTTTTTGAGGCTTGTCCACCAGTTAATGTTACCTCCGGGTGCTGTAACATCCCCGCCAAAATCGAATTGCACCCACTGGTTAAAGTTGAGGTTAATTTCCCGGAAAATGGAGAAAGGTTCGTAAATGCGGTATCCAACCCAAAAAATCTGGAATATATTGTCCACCTGTTGCGCATATCCGACATCGTTGAGCTCCAATCCGGGCGATTTCCATGCTACTCCGCCCATAAATTTCAGGTTGCCGCCCAGCTTTCCCATTGTAAGTTTTCCGCCCTGCCCCATAAGCGAGGTACGTGTAGTGTCGTAATTCAGGTAACTTGCATCGGGTCTTTGGAAAGTGCGGATATACGATTCCTGCGTTCGTTTAATGGCTTCTTTGCTGCCGTTTACCTGACTGAAATACCAGCCGGCATCGAGCATCCAGGTTTTGTTGTTCCACTTATGAACAAAATCGATTCCGCCGGTGTAAGCGCTGGTGTGCAAAAAATTGAGGTGGTCTTCATCAATTTTGCGGTTTACAGCTGTAACCATTCCCCCTAAATAAGTACTTCCCTCGTTAAAGTCTTTCTGTACGCGCGAAACAAAATAATTGGTAAAGGGGTCCACGGTTTGTTCTCTGCTGTTTCCAATTCCTTTTATTTCTGCATGTTCTTCTGCTGTAATGCTTTCCAGAACACCAACCGACCAACCGTTTTTTGTTTTTCCGGTAATTTTTGCTGCGCCCAAAATACGCGAGAACTCAGGTGCTTTTGCATATTCTCCGTCTTCCAAATCAGGCGAATAGTGTGGACGACGTCCAATTCTTCGGGAATAAAACAAACCATCATAAGCCAGGTCACCATCGCCAAACATCAGTTTGTACTGGAGAATATTTTTTCCTTCTATAAAGAACGGTCGTTTTTCTTCAAAAAAGGTTTCGTAAGTCGTCAGATTTACCTCCGAAGGGTCGGCTTCCACTTGTCCGAAATCGGGATTGATAGTCAAATCGAGTGTCAGGTAGTTGGTGAGGCCAATTTTGGCATCGAGGCCGGCATTCAAACCGTTGTCTTTTCCTGTTTTTTTGAACGGGTTCTCCGGAACGGCTTCAAACCGTTCTGTCCGGGCAACCATGTATGGCATAATATCGATGGTGTTTTTAGGCTGAATGTTTTTCAGTCCGTTCATATTTCCGAATTGCGAAACCATTCCCGAACCTCCCCGTTTCATTGGCTGCCACATCGAAAGTTCCTCTTTTCTGAATATCTGCCTGAACACCTGCAATCCCCACATCTGTTCCTCATTTCTGTCGAACCGTAACTGGGTAAGTGGAATGCGCATTTCTGCGGTCCACCCAGAATCTGTTTTGCTTGTTTCCACCCACCAAATCGGGTCCCAGGTAAAGTCTTCATTTTCGCCGTCATTGCTCATCACCCAATCGGCCTTAACGCCTGCAGCCGATACTGCGAAAAGAAAAGCCGTGCGGCGGTCGAGATAAGTGTCGAAAGCAACTCCTACCTGGTCGCCGTCTATCTCGTCGCGGCGGGTCATTCGTATGGAAATGCTGTCGGGGCTTTTGTCGTAAGCTTTAAAAGCTACATAAATATTGTGTTCGTCGTAAAGCAGGGCAAACTCTGTTTGCTGGTATGGGGGTTTGCCTTCATGGGGCTGGAATTGTGTAAAATGGTCTTCCCATTGCACTGATTGCCATGCCGGTTCATCCGGTTTTCCGTCAATGGTAATGTCGTATCCGTTAACCTGATTGGCAATATAAAGTTTTCTTTCCGGCTCCTGTGCATTCAATAATCCGCTTAACAGTACGCACAGAATGAACATTGTTTTGTTTCTCATAAAAATTGGCTTTATTTTAAGACAGGGTAACCAGGCAAATCGTTACACAAAAATTGAGGAAATTTTCAGCAGAAATTTTATTCTTTTAGCTTTGCCTCTCATTAAGAACAAGAAACATGAATGCAAGAATTGTTTTTTTTGCCGGCATAATTGCCCTGGCGTCAGGCTGTGGAACACCAAAAAGCCTTGTTTCGCACAAGGAAAATGCAACACTGGCAGAAAGTGAAGGTAACTTTTCGGAAGCGGTTGAAGCCTGGAAAAGTTATTTTTCGCAATTCCCCGGAATGAATGATTTGGATGGTGATGTTTATGCACAGGCTGCTCAAACAGCATACAAGGCAGGCGAAACCAATCAGGCCATAGAGTGGTACGACCAGGCCCGTTTTCGCGATTTTGCCAGTGCCGAAATGTATTCCACGTTGGCGGAAATTTACCGGAAACAGGATAATCTTTCCAGAGAACTTTCGGCGTTGGAGTATTTAAACGAAAACTTTGAAGGTGAAGTCATGGGAGTAAATTCCAGGTTGTTTTTGATTTACGATGAAATTGATATGACGGAAAAGGCTTTGAGCGCCTGGGACGAAATGAATCAGGACGCAAAGAGCACCGAACCAAACCTGGAGAAGTATTTCGAATTGAACAAGCAACTGGGAAATGAAGAAGTGCTTGATTCGGTGAGCCTGGTTTTGCTGGAAATAAATCCGGAAAATGTAAACGGTCTGGAATGGAATGCCACAAAAATTTACCACCTGGCCGAAGACCGCTACCAGCGTGAAATGGCCAAATACGAAAACAACCGCACCCGAAGCCAGTACCGCATTTTGCTGAAAGAACTGGATAAAGTAACTGCCGACTTCAGGATTGCACTGGGTTATTTCGAAAAATTGTGGAAACTGAAACCCGAATCGCGAAAAGAATATGCCAGCTACATGTCGAACATTCATTTGCGTTTTAACGACGAACAAAAGGCAACTTATTACCGGAATTTTGTGGAGTAATATTATTATGAACTGTTCAATCCCAAGTCAAAAGGGGTGTTGGAAAATGTTTATCTCAACCTGTTAAACCTTTTGTAAATCAGTAGTTTGTACTCAGATTTAAATTCATCAGTTAAAAAACTTTCGTCAATTCTTTTAACCCATTTGGTTTTACTTGTGACCATTTTTTTGAAAATGTTTTCCTGTTGTTTGGTGTCCAGTTTTAAGGTTTTAAAAAAGGCAGAAAAATCATTTTGGTTTATCTTTTTCTTTTTGCCATTCAACGTTAAAGCCAGGTCTTCATCATCGGCAGGATTTACAAGGGCAGTGGCAAGCAAATCATAAGCAGGTGAGAGAACCACACCTAATTCCGGTTGATGAATCAATGAAAAGTTTTTTAAATGCATATCGGCATTACCGGTTAAAAAGGAAAAAAGAACCAGTTCGCAAAAATTAACCAAATCGAGGCCTGGATTCGTTGAAAATTTTTGAATTGCTTTTCCAATTTGCTCATAACTTCCGTGGTATTTTTCCTCTGTCAGCCGCTCAGTCAACTGGCACATGTCTTCCATGTGAATTTTACTTTTTCCTTCCCGGTCAATTCGTTTGGTTATAAAAGCCAGGTTTCCTGATTTCATTCGAATTAAACTGTGTGGAACGACTTGTATTTTAGCATCCGTAGCCAGGTGCATGGTCAAATCTTCCACCTCGGACAATTGAGAATAATAGGGTGAGGGTGGTTTTAAAATGTATCCGCCCCATAATCCAACAATCGTAAATTTTTTTGGAGTGTTTCTTTGGTTCCCCGATTCGAGATGAAGAGAGATTTTGGCTTGAACGCCAGGAATTGTTGTTTGCGTTTTTAACACTTCAACAGCAAGTTTTTCCAATTCGTTTTCAGTATGAGGTAAAACCGGAGGTTGAGGTTGTCCAAAAAACTTTTTACTGCATGAGGTGTGAAAATCTGTTTCATTCACTCCCAATTGTTTGTAGCAAAATAAACATTTCATTTTTGTTCTGAATTATCTTCATTAACCGGAATAATACTTACTGCCCCGACGCAATCTTTGCAAAATGCCATTAACAGACCCATTCTGTCCCTCGGATTAATTTTCCAGTTTTTTTCTGCAATGTCAAGCAACCATCCCTCAGGTATCAATCCGTCAAAAAAAGGAAACATAACCTTTGATGTAAACGGTATTTTTTGCAAAGGCAGGGTCAGGCTAACCGGCTCTGCAATATCTGATTCCAAGTACTTTTCATCGTATTGAAAATGGTATCCATCTTCATCCTGAACCAACCATCCAGCGGTTCGTGTGTGCATTTTAACTTCAGCTTCTTTTTTTGCCATTATTCATTTGTTTCGATTTTTACAGCCCCTGCCTGGTGTCCGAAAAGTTTCAAAACCTGATTTACCTTATCCAAACGAACAGTTTCTTTGCCCTGTTCCAATTCCCGGATAAACCGCAACCCAACACCTGCTTTTTCTGCCAGTTCGGGCTGTGTTAGCTTAACGGCATTGCGTTTTTCTTTTATAAATTCACTTAATTGCATTGTTTATACCTTTTCGGGTATAAAAATAGCAATAAATTTAAATATTATACCTTTTCGGGTATAAAATATTTCTAATGTTTAGTTTTATACCCTATCAGGTATATTTTTTAAAAGAGTTGTTAAAGGGAAATTTTACTTTTTCGCTTTCCGTTCATAAAACACAAAGCCGTTTTTCCGGCCGGTTTCTTTAATATCTTCGTATTTTTCCATCAGTGGCGCCCGGTGAATTTTGGTTACAAAATGTACATCTTTATCGATATCGCCGGTCAGCAGCCAGTTTTCATCGTAAAAATTTGGATTGGAAGGGGGCTGCGTTTCTCCGTAAAAATACGTAGCATACGATTTAAAATAGATGTTTTTCAGGTAAACATCCTGCCCGGCTTTCGACTTAAAAAATTCGATGAGCGCATTTTGTGAATATTTTTCAATGCGCGGGACCAAAACAAGAATAACTGAAAGGGTGAAAACCATTGTTGTTCCCCATAAAAATACAGCGCGTATCAACGGGTCGGTTTTCTTAACCCGGGTAAAAATTAAAATGATTGCCATTAAAAAGAGCAATCCGGGCAGAAACTCAAACCCACTCCAATTGGCTTCTGCTTTCAGGTTCTCAACGGTAAAGGCATCGTTAATCAGATTGCTTTCAATAATTTTGTATTTGAATTTGTCCACAAATGGCAAAAGCATGACCGGCAATGCTACCAAAACCGAAATGGCAATGATGATGGCCGACATCCATTTGCTCCATTTGAATTGGTTCTGCCAGGCCCGGTAAACAAATCCGGCAGCCAGAAAAGTGAGCGGAAAATAAGCCAGCGAAGAGTAATGAACGATTTTGGTTTTTACAATGGAAAACAAAATGAGTACCACCCAAAACAAAATAACCATCCATTTTTTCATAAACGGGTAAAATGTTTCACCGGTGGTTTCTTTCCCGAAAGCTTTCATTGCCAGAATGGAAGACGGAAAAACACCAAAAAACAACACCACAAAATGGTACCCGAAAAAACCGCCATGCCCGGCATCCTGAGTTTGAAACAGCCGAACCTGGTAAACGATAAAATCCACCACCGTATCGAAATTCCCGGTTAAAATCTGAATAATAAACCACGAACCTCCTACCAGTGCCAGCACAACAAAATAGGTTATTACATCAATCACCCTTACTTTTACCTTGAATTTCACCCAAAGCAGAAAAACACCTCCGGTGAGGGCAATCAGTAAAAAACCGACCGGTCCTTTCGTGAGAATGGCGAGACCGGCAAAAGTTGCTGCAAGGATAATGTTTCGTATTTTTTTTGTGTTTTCGGGAAAAGCATACAGCATTAAAAAGTAAACGCCCAGAAAAATGAACAGGTTGAACCAGGGATCGATAATTCCTGATTTAAAATAAAAAAACGGCAAAACCGACCCTGCGTAAGCCAACACCCACAATAAACCAAACAGGTTGTTCCGAATTTTCCGGCCAATGTTAAAAAGAACCAGCAGCGTTACAATTCCGCAAACAGCATTTGGAAAACGGGCTGTAAATTCGTTGATTCCGAATACCTTCATGGAAAGTGCCTGCATCCAGATGAAAAGCGGCGGTTTTTCCCAAAAGGGTTGAAAATTAATCTGAACCGTCAGGTAGTCGCCGGTTACAATCATTTCGCGGGCCGATTCGGCAAAGTTGATTTCATCCCAGTCAAATAAATGTTCGCCTCCTAAAAAAGGCACAAATAGCAAAGCAGCAACTACTGCAATTAAAATGCGAATAATTGCTGGGTTCAACCGGTTTATTTTTTCAATCATTTCGAAGATTTTGCAAGAGTTAAAACAGATTTATTGAGCCAGGATTTTTGCCAGTTTTGCACCCACCAAAAGGAACTCAGCATCAGCACTACAGAGATTAATGATCCAACGGCAATGTCAATCAAAAAATGTTGCGACAGGTAAACGCGGGAGTAAGCAACCAAAATTGCCCCAAAAAACAGCAGCAGTTTTCCCCAGCGGTTTTTGGTAATCAGAGCCAGCATTAAAAACACACTGAAAGCTGTTGCCGTGTGCCCTGAAGGAAAACTTTGAAGACTGTGCAATTTTACCCCTTCAATCAAATGAAGTTGATACGATTCAAACAATTCGAAATATTTGGATGGCCGGTACATTTCATCCAAAAAAACTTTTTTAAACAGGTTTACTGCAACGGCAGCACTTAGACTACCCAATAAAAAAGCAAAAAAGTACCGGTATTTTATAAAAAGAAAAACAATTGCTAAAATGGCAATCACTGTCCCGTCGCCCAAATGTGTGGTATATTTAAAAAAAACATCAAAAAAAGGAGCGTTAGCTTTATTCAGCATAATATGCAGTTCTGCTTTTGGGGAGCTCATTAGAAAAACTACACAAATTATCAGAAAAATAATGTAAGGTGTTAAAAACCAATAGTTTTTTGAGAATAAATTCTTCATCAGAATTGCTTTAAATGACGAGCGCAAAAATCATTAAAAAAAATGGAAAGAACAATTTTTAAGACTTTTCGTGAAAAAAACAATAAAAATTATAATTTGATTAACCCTTTTTGTTTTCACTTCGTCGAATGGACATTAAACAATGCAACCTTCGCGTTGCGTTTTTTTACATAGGTGAAGTCCCGGTTGTTGAGCCGGGACTTTTTTGATCACAAAACCATCCTTTATTCATTCATGAAACACAATTTTCGTTTTGATTCTGCCATCCATTCTTTATCTTCGGGAAAATTTTTGAAAGATGGAACGGTTTCTTTCCCGGTGCGCCGAATATATTTTTAATAGTCATAAGAACGAACTTCATGAAATTTGCCTGGTTTTTCCAAACCGCAGAGCGGGAGTTTTCTTCAATGATTATTTGCAAAAACAACTTTCGGCGCCGGTAATCGGGCCCAAAATAATTACCGTAAACGAATTTATTTCAGACTATTCCCCGCTTCATCAGGGGGAAAAACTTCAACTCATTTCAATTCTGTACGAAATTTTTCAGAAGCATACCCGTACATCCGAAAGTTTCGACGATTTTTATTTTTGGGGCGAAGTGCTTTTGACCGACTTCAACGATATTGATAACTATCTGGTAAATGCTAAAGATTTGTTTACCAACCTTGCCGATTTAAAAGAAATTGAAGGTTTGTTCGATTACCTTACTCCTGAGCAAAAGGCTGCCATCGAAAGGTTTTGGGGAAGTTTAGCCGGAACCGGACAAAAAGCTCACCATGAGAAGTTTATCTCCATCTGGCAAAAACTTTATCCTGTTTATTCAGATTTTAAAAAGTATTTGCAGGCAAAGCAACTGGCATACAGCGGAATGATTTCGCGGGAGGTGATTGAAAAATTTCAGGTTGAAGAACCGTATTTTGAATTCAAAAAATATTACATCGTTGGTTTGAATGCCTTAAATAACTGCGAAAAAACTTTTTTTAACCTGCTGAAAAAAAAACAATTAGTTGCTTTTTTATGGGATTACGACCGGTTTTATCTGGATGACAAAATCAATAATGCCGGAAGATTTATTCGGGAGAATCTTAAACAGTTTCCACCACCTGAAGATTTTAATCTGAATATTACTCCATTTTTGGAAAAGAAAAACATTAAGCTGGTGGCTGTCTCGTCCAATTACGGTCAGGCACAGGGCATTCCAAAGTTTTTGAAGGAAATTAAAGCCGGATTTAAAAAGGAGTTTGACAACACCGCTGTTGTTTTGGCTGACGAATCGCTTCTTTATCCGGCCCTCGGCGCGATTCCCGATGATTTCGGAACGGTGAACGTTACCATGGGCTATCCGGTTAAAAACTCGGTAGTTTACGGATTTATCCTGCTCTTGATAAACCTTTTGAAAAATAAACGGATTGATGAAAACGGTAAGCCGGTTATGTACCATCGCTTTGTAACCGATATATTGAACCACCAGTTGCTCGGAAACATTGAAACTGAAAAAACGGCTGAGTTTCTCGAAAACCTGAAAGAGAAAAACCGCATTACCGTTCCTGTGGGTGAAATTGATTTTTCAACATTGCACCGGCTTATTTTTCAATTACCAGAAAAAGTGGAAAATTACAGCCGCTGGTTTTTGGAAATTTTAGGCAGTTTTTACGAAATTGTAAAGAGCAACGAAACTGAAAATCAACTTTTAGCTGAATTGATTTTTTCCATTTACCAGGCCATTGAAAAACTGGGTTCGGTTGTTTCAGATTTGGTTGAAACTCAAAAACGCGAGATTAGCAATGCTGTTTATTTTCGTTTATTCGGTCAGTATTTGGGGCAGGTTTCGGTGGCGTTTGAGGGTGAACCTTTAAGTGGAATGCAGGTGTTGGGGATTCTGGAAACACGCTGCCTCGATTTTGAAAACCTGGTAATTCTGGGTTTGAATGAAAATAAATGGCCGCGCAAATTTACAGCACCTTCTTTCATCCCTTACAATCTCAGAAAAGGGTTTGGGCTACCAGATATTGACGAACAGGATGCCATGTATGCCTACTATTTTTACCGGCTGTTGCAGAGGGCAAAAAATGTTACAGCCACCTATAATACACTAAAAGATGGAATTGGTAGAGGTGAGCTTAGCCGGTTTGGTTTTCAGTTGCTCTACGATTCTGGACTTGAAGTGCAAAAAACTACGCTCGATTTTAAATTTTCCAACGAACCGGTGCCGCCCATCGAAGTGCAGAATTCCACTGAGAAAGCCGGCCTGCTTTTAGACCGTATTTCAAATGAAAAGCCGCTTTCACCAACGGCCATTAACACATGGTTGCAATGCAGACTGCGTTTTTATTTCCGCTACATTCTGCAACTTCCCGAACCCGATGAAATGAAGGATGAAATTGACAGTCCGGTGTTTGGAAGTATTTTTCACGAAGTAATTGAAAACCTGTATAAACCGTTTGAGGGCAGGGTAATAAACAAAATCGATTTGGAGAAAATCAGGAAAAACAGGATTCTCATTGAAAATGAAATACGAAAAGCCATTGGAAAACACTATTTCAGGCAAAAAAATCCCAGTGAGAAAACAGCGAAGCTGGAGGGGAAAACCATATTGATTTATGAAAACACGAAAACCTTCGTACGGCGGGTACTGGAAATCGACGAAGAACAGGCACCATTTCAACTGGTGACGCTCGAGGGCGATTTTTCTGCAACCCTGGATGTTTCTGTTGACGGAAAGCAACTGCCCGTGCGCATTGGTGGAAAAATTGACCGCGTTGACCGGATAAACGATAAGCTACGCATCATCGATTACAAAACCGGAAATGTGGAATCATTTTCGTTTAAAGAAGTGGAAGAATTGTTTGAAAAAGATAATGAAAAGCCAAAAAAAGAAATTCTGCAAGCGCTTATTTATTGTTTGGCCTATAAGGAAAATACAAGAGAAACGTCAGATTTAAAGCCAGCCATCTATAGTTTACGGGAATTATTTAAGGGAAATTTTGCACCGGAAATAAAAAGGAATTTTCAGCCTTTCTCCTTTCAGGAAATAGAGGGAGAATTTACCGAACAGTTGTCGCATTTGATTGTTGAGATTTTTTCAGGCTCCGGCCGGTTTTATCAAACGCCCCACGAAAAATTTTGCCAGTATTGCCCGTACAATAAAATTTGCCAACGATATTAGGGTGCAGCGAATTCCCTGCCCGATTTTCAGGCGGGTGATTCGCTGATTATAAAAATGCGCGGATCGGAATCCGCGCCACCTAATCCTTGCCTAAAAATTTCTGATATAAATCGGGCCTCAGTTTTTTCGTTCGTTCAATGGCTTGCTGGTGTTTCCAGTCGTCAATCAGCTTGTCGTTTCCGCTGAGCAGGATTTCGGGCACTTTTATTCCTTTGTATTCTGCCGGTCGGGTATAAACCGGCGGGCTCAGCAGTTGATCCTGAAACGAATCGGTGAGGGCAGAGGTTTCGTCGGAGAGCACACCGGGAAGTAGCCTTACTACGCTGTCGGTAATAACTGCCGCAGCCAGTTCGCCTCCTGTAAGCACATAATCGCCAATGGAAATTTCTTTGGTTATAAAAAGGTCGCGCACCCGCTGGTCAATTCCTTTGTAATGGCCGCAAAGTATAATGATGTTCTTTTTGAGTGAAAGGGTATTGGCTTCTTTCTGGTCGAACAGTTTCCCGTCGGGGGTGGTAAAAATGATTTCGTCGTAATCGCGTTCCTTTTTCAGCGATTCAATGGCTTTTTCAATGGGTTGAATGGCCATTACCATTCCAGCGCCTTTACTGAATGAGTAGTCGTCCACCCGCCGGTGTTTATCGTCGGAAAAATTGCGCAGGTTGTGCACATGAATTTCTGCCAGTCCTTTTTGCTGTGCCCGTTTTACAATGGAATGGTTTAGCGGGCTTTCCAGCATTTCGGGCAAAACGGTTATGATATCAATTCGCATGGTTGCAATTTTTTTGCAAAAGTAGTTTTTTTTGAAGGAATAGTTTGAAATATGAATCTGTGGGCACCACAGAAGTATTACAAATAGAGCAACTTTCCTATCTCTTTCATAGCTTCGGAAGCCCGGGCTTCAATAAAAATATCGGTTATGCTGTGAGTGAATGGTGAGGGTTTAATATTGATTTCGATGATTTTCGCTCCTGATTTTTTTGCCCGCTCAGGAATTTCGGCAGCCGGCAAAACTTCAGCATTAGTGCCAATAATGAGAAGTAGGTCGGCTTTTTGTGCCTCTTCAAGCGAACGTTTTTTTGCAAACCAGGGTATGGGTTCATTAAAAAAAACCATGTCGGGTTTCAAAATTCCCTTGCAAACAAAACAGGTTGGTGGCAGAAAATTCAGATCGGCAAAACTCATGTCGTACTCCGAATGACATTCGGTGCATACCAGTTGTTTGTATGTTCCGTGCAGTTCGTACACGTATTTGTTGCCGGCTTTCTGGTGCAGGTGATCGATGTTCTGGGTGATGACGGATTCCAGAAAGCTGCGTTTCTCCATTTTAGCCAGTACCTCGTGGGCAACATTGGGTTCGGCATCCCCCAGTTTATCGTAAAATATTTCCTTAATTTTTTCCCACGACTGAAGTGGTTTTTTATGGAAATAATCAATTTCAAGAAAAATGGGATGGGTTGTGTTCCATAGCCCACCGGCTCCTCTGAATGGCGGAATGCCGCTTTCAACTGAAATTCCGGCACCTGTAAAGGCAACCATGTATTTTGATTCCCGGATAAGTTTTACAGCTTCGTTAATTTTCCTAATATCCATTTACCTGGTTTAAAAACACCCGGCAGCACCATTTCCGGGCCGCCGGATGTGTAAATGTTTCAGTTTGAAATAAGTTATTCTTCTGTAAGGTCTTTTCGCACGGTTACGGTCCCGTCTTCGTTAAACCTGATTTTGAAGTTCAGTTTTCTGAAAACTGAAATCATCGGTTTGTTGTCGCGGGTGGTTTCTGCCACCAACTGCTTCACATCGCGCATTTTTGCAATTTCCATACAGTACTCGGTGAGCATATAACCCAGTTCTTTTTTCTGCCATGCATCGGTTATCAGCACCGCATATTCCATCATTTCCACGTCGGGGTCGGCAATGAGCCGTCCAACGCCAATGAGTTTCTTCTTTCCTTCTTCTTCCACTTCAGCAACAATGGCAATTTCGCGATCGTAATCGATGAAGCAGAACTGTGTGGCCACCTCGTGTGAATCGAAATAGAAATCGTACCTGAACCTGTGATAAATCGATTCTTTGGAGCAGCTGGCCAGCAACTCGAGCCACATGGGTTCATCTTCGGGTTTGATAGGCCTGAGGCTCACCGGTGAACCGTCTTTTAATTTGGCTGTACGGAAAAGGCTTTCGGGATACGGCCTCAAAATCAGGTGCGAGTATTCTTTAACCGGTTGTTTCATAACTTCTTCGTCAACTACAATCCGGGCATCCAATGCAATTACATCTTTTGGTGTTACAATCAACGGGTTAATATCCAGTTCTTTAATCTCCGGATAATCGGCAGCCAGGTACGACATACGGATAAGAACTTCCACCAGTTTTTCAATGTTTTTCCGCGGAGCTCCCCGGTATCCTTCCAGCAGCGGGTAAATCTGAAGCGACTCGAGCATTTGCTGTGCCAGACTTTCGTTTAGTGGCGGAAACTCCAGGCGTTTATCTTTGAAAAGTTCGGCGCTGGTTCCGCCCATTCCCACCAGCATAACAGTTCCGAATTCCGGATCTTTTTTGGTGCCTACAATTAGTTCAACCGCATCTTTGGTATCAACCATTATTTGAATGGTAACCCCTTCTATTTTGGCATCAGGGCGTTTTTCCGCAGCGGTTTTTACCATATTGCGGAAGGCTGCCCGCACCATTTCGTCATCCTTTAAATTGAGCGCTACACCGCCAACATCCGATTTGTGGGTAATGTCTGGTGAATAAATTTTCATCACAACCGGGTATCCTTTTTTTTGTGCTATAGCAACAGCTTCATCTTCGGTGGCAGCAGGTGCTGGGTGGGTTGTGTCTATTCCGTAATCGTTCACCAGCATTTTGGAATCGTCTTCGTTCAGAATTTTTGCTTTTGGGAACACCTCATCCAGGTATTTGTGTCTGAGTTCGTTGCGGTCGTACTGGAATGATACGGGAACTTCTTTTGGCGTTTCAAAAAGCATTTTCAGGTTTTTCGAGTAATGGGAAAGGGTCATGAAGGCCCTGATGGCTTGTTCCGGTGTTGGATAATTGGAAATGCCTGCCCGGTTGAAAACCTGAATTCCATCGCGCATACTTGCTCCACCAAGCCAACCGGCCATTATTGTTTTGGAAGTATTCCCGGCTATTTCAGCAATCGCTTCGGCGGTTTCGGTGGGAGAAGTCATTGCCTGAGGTGTTAACAAAACAAGTACTGCATCCACATTTTTATCTTCCAATACAATTTCGGTTGCTTTTGCAAAACGTTCAGGAGTAGCGTCTCCCAAAACGTCAACCGGGTTTCCGCGCGACCAGAAAGGTGGCAGATAGTCGTTTAGCTTTTGCATGGTTTCGTCGGAGAGCTGCACCAGTTTCCCGCCCCACGAAATGAGTGAGTCGGTGGCCATTACCCCCGGGCCACCTGCATTGGTTACAATGGCCAGCCGGTTTCCTTTGGGAATACGTTTGCGACCTACCAGATCGGTAAAGTCGAATATGTTGCCAAAGTCGTAAACCCTGGCCAGTCCCGCCCGGCGGAACACTGCGTCGTAGATGGAGTCTTCTGAAGCCAGAGCACCGGTGTGTGAGGCTGCTGCTGCCGCCGATTCGGGGAACCGACCAGATTTGTAAACAATGATGGGTTTTTCTCTGGAAAAGGCACGTGCTGCCGACATAAACGTTCGTGCATTGGTCAGCGATTCAACATAGAGAACAATGGATTTGGTGTTGGGATCCTGCCCGAAATAGTCGATGAGATCGCCAAAGTTGACATCCATGGAGTTCCCGATGGATACGAAATAGGAGAACCCGATGTGTGATTCGTAAGCCCAGTCGAGCACCGAAGTGCACAAAGCGCCCGATTGTGAAATAAATGCCACGTGTCCTCTTTCTGGCATGCCGTTGGCAAAGCTTACGTTCATGCTCAGGCCGGGAACAAGGATGCCGAGGCAGTTCGGCCCAATGATTCGCATGTCGGGATACTTCGCCTTTTCAGCTTTCACCTGGTCTTCCAGAATTTTCCCCTCTTTGCCGGCTTCTTTAAAACCTGCCGACATGATGATGATACCATGAACACCGGCTTCGCCACATTCGCGAACGATGCCGGGAACATGCTTGGCTGCAGTCATAATCACTGCCAGGTCGGGTACTTTGGGAAGACTTTTCACGTCGGGGTAGCAAGGAATGCCAAAAACAGCCTCGCGTTTGGGATTTACCGGGTAAACCACTCCGTTGTATCCTCCGCCTACCAGGTTTCTGAGTGTTATTCCACCTACACTGTCGGGATTGTTGGAAACCCCTATCAAAGCAATTCGCTTTGGTTTAAAAATGCTGTCTAACTTCTTTATGGCCATTGGTATGTCTATTTAATTGTTGAACAATTTATTATGAACGTTAAAGTTGATCAATTCACTCCATAAAAATCATGAAAAAAAATCATGAAAAAAAATTTTACAGTTCTTGCCTGCTGCGAAAGGCAGAAGCCCGAAAAGTCTTTATGGTTAGTTTTTTGTATTGACACAAGACTACAAATTTTGTGATTATATGTTAAAAAACAATCCTTTATTCACCTGTTTCACAACATTTATTTGGTTGTTATTCTCCCCCAATTGAATTTGTTTTACAAAAAGAAACCCGGCAAATTTTTTCTGCCGGGTTATTTCGTTCTTTTTTTCGATTGAGAAAAGTCAGGACTGTGGTTTTGCTGCGGGTTTTACCAGGGCAATGGTTATAGCTGCAACAAAACAGAGAATTCCACAAATTGTAAATGCAAGCGGGAAATTGTTCAAATCGCCCAGGCGACCTCCCATTACCGGTCCGAAAATACCGCCCACTGCATAAGCCAGAAACACCCAGCCATAATTTTGTCCTACGAATTTTGTTCCGAAGGTATCGGCTGTAATGGTTGGAAACAGGGCGAAATTACCCCCAAAGTTGAACCCGATGAGAATGGCAAAAAGGTATAACGTCAACACATTTCCGGCCATCCATTGAAAAAGGATTACAAACAGTCCCTGGGTAGCCATCATGATAATAATTGAATTTTTTCTACCGATTTTATCGCTGATTATTCCCCAGACAATGCGCCCCAGCCCGTTAAACAGTGCAAAAAATACGGCCATAGCCAGCGTGGCGGCTGCTCCCGCAGCTTCGGGTGAAATGCCCGCTTTGGTAAGCGCTTCCTGTGGCCAGAGCCGCATCAGGCCTATACTCATAAGTCCGGCAGCTGCACCGAAAGTGAAGGTGAGAAAAATAAGGTAGTACTGGGGTGTTCGTAGCATTTGGCTGCTTGTAAAATTGATGGTTCCGGCTGCATTTTTTTTGGTGGCTTCCGGTGGCACATAACCTTCCGGCTGCCAGCCCTCGGGCGGAAAAACCATCCAGATGCTGCCAATGGAAACAATAATAAGGTATGCCACGCCGTATGCAATGAAGGTATTTGACAAACCGATGTTGTTCAGCAGTTGCCCTCCTCCCAATGGTCCAAGCCGGTCGGCAAGAGCCATCCAAAGGGTAGCGCCGAAGCCAAACCCGGCAACCGCAAGTCCGGTAATCATTCCTTTTTTGTCGGGAAACCAGCGCATACCAACTGCGATAGGCACTACATAGCCCAGGCCTATTCCGCTGCCACCCAGTATTCCAACAAACAGAAATGTGGTAATAAAATTTTCTGCACCGAAAAGTCCGGCCAGAATGTACCCCAATCCTAAAACTATTCCTCCTGAAAATGCAAGTTTTCGGGGGCCAACTTTCGGCATCATTCGTCCGGCCAATACCATAACTATTGCAAACAGAGCCAACCCTGCCGAAAATACCATTTGAGTTTCAGCCCTTGACCAGCCCGCTTCAACCAGCAGTTTGGTGTACACCGACCAGGCATAAATAGCTCCCAGCGCAAGCTGAATAAGTATAGCACCCAAAACGACAAATCCACGGTTAAATGGTTTTTGATGATTCATAATTTGGTTTTTTAAAGATGATTAAAACCAAAAAGACATCCTCAGGCGAAGATGTCTTTTTGGTTGCTTTTGTATTATCGTTTTACTTCCACTTTGGCGCCGCTGATGATTTCTTCCACAACGCCCGGGTCGAGCAGGGTAGAGGTGTCGCCCAGGTTGGTGGCATCGCCTTCCCCGATTTTCCGCAGTATGCGGCGCATAATTTTGCCTGAACGGGTTTTCGGCAGGCCGCTCACAATCTGAATTTTATCTGGTTTGGCAATGGGCCCGATGAACTTGGTTACCGTAGCTCTGATTTCATCTTCAATTTTGGTCAAATCTTTATCCGACAGGTCTTCGCAAATGACATAGGCATAAATTCCCGAGCCTTTAATGTCGTGCGGATAACCAACAACCGCTGATTCCATCACCTGTGGATGCTGATTGATGGCATCTTCCACTTCGGCGGTGCCAATGCGGTGGCCCGAAACGTTTATCACATCGTCGATGCGGCCAATAATCCGGTAATAACCTTCCTCGTCGCGTTTGGCGCCGTCTCCGGTAAGATAAAGTCCACGGTAGGCCGAGAAATAGGTAATGAAGCAACGTTTGTGGTCGCCATAGGTGGTGCGCAACATACCCGGCCACGGAAATTTAATGCAGAGAATTCCTTCCACGCCGTTTCCTTTGAGTTCGTTGCCTTCCGGATCGACCAAAATTGGCTGAATGCCGGGAAGGGGTAATGTGGCGAGGGAGGGTTTGGTCGGGGTAATTCCGGCCAGCGGTGAAATCATTATTCCGCCGGTTTCTGTTTGCCACCAGGTATCCACAATCGGGCATTTCCCTTTTCCAATTATATCGTGATACCATCTCCAGGCTTCTTCGTTGATGGGCTCTCCCACAGTTCCAAGTACTTTCAAAGAACTCAGGTCGTGGTTTTCTGCCCATTGGTCGCCCTGTGCTACCAGCGCACGTATGGCCGTAGGAGCTGTGTAGAACTGGTTTACCTTATATTTGTCCACCACATCCCAGAACCTTCCGGCGTCGGGCCAGGTTGGAACTCCCTCGAACATAATTGAAGTTGCACCTGCAAGCAGAGGCCCGTAAACAATGTACGAGTGGCCGGTTATCCATCCAATATCGGCTGTACACCAGTAAATATCTCCGTCACTGTACTGGAATACGTTTTTGAAGGTATATTCGGCGTAAACCATGTAGCCGGCAGTGGTATGCACCACGCCCTTGGGTTTGCCTGTTGACCCTGATGTATAAAGGATGAAGAGGATGTCTTCGGCATCCATCACTTCGGCTTTGTTTTCGGCGGTCACTCCGTCGATGGCATCGTGCCACCAAATATCGCGGGCATCATCCCAGGCCACTTCTTCTTCGGTACGTTTAAGCACAATGGATTTTTGTATCGAGGGGCAGTTTTTCAGGGCTTCATCGGCAATGTTTTTCAGGTGAATGGACTTTGCTCCCCTGAATCCGCCGTCGGAGGTGATGAGCACTTTTGCTTCGGCATCAACTATACGATCGGCAAGAGCAGTTGCCGAAAAGCCGGCAAAAACGATGGAATGAATGGCTCCAATACGCGCGCAAGCCAACATGGCAATGGCCAGTTCGGGAACCATGGGCAGGTAAATAGCCACCCGGTCACCTTTTTCCACACCAATCTTTTTTAGTGCATTGGCAAATTGTTTCACTTTTTCAAATAGCTCTCCGTAGGTCAGTTTAACGGTATCCTCTTTTGGGTCGTTGGGTTCCCAGATAATGGCAACCTGATCTTTGCGCGTGAACATGTTCCGTTCGAAAATATTTTCGGTAATGTTCAGCTTTCCGTTAACAAACCATTTTACATCGGGCGCGCCTTCGCCCTCAAATTTCCAATCGAGAACACGATCCCACTTCTTTTGCCAGTAATGGCTTTCGGCAATGTTTCCCCAAAATCCCTCAGGATCGGCAACACTTTCCTTGTACTTCTGAAGATACTCGGCTAAACTGGTTATTTTATTTACCATAGCATAGAATTTAAAAATTTTTTGAATGATTAATTGTTATTACTTCAACCTTTCATGCGAAAGCTCATATCCTCAAAACACTCCTGACGATCGTTTTTTCCCGGTGGAAAATTGGTCAAAATGAATTGTGGTTATATTCGCTTCGCCTGAATATTCGAAGTTCAAATAAATGCAGATGTATGGTAAATAAACGTATTGCACGTTTTTTCTATTGAAGTTTTGAAAAAATACCACTATAAAATAACGCGCTTAAAATACATAAAAAATTTTAGTTCTGAAAAATTTAAGTGCCCAATCTTTTATGATGTGAAACACATGCGTGGAATAAACGAAACTGAAAATATTGCAGGAGTTACATTGTGATTTTTTTACCTTTGCAGGTTAATCCGCCTGGTTAAATCTGAAAGAATTGCTTTTCAGAATTTACTGGCAGTCAATTGCGGAAGTTCATCCATCAAGTTTCATTTGTTTTGTATGCCAACCAGCTTTCGGGCAAAACCTGATTCTTTTTAACATAAATCTGGGGTGAAGGGCAAGAAAAACCCCGGGACCTCATCCCGGGGAAAAAAACCAAAAATCAACTAACCTTTAAACCGCCTGGCGACTTCGTCCCAGTTGATGAGACTCCAGAATGCATTTACATAATCCGGACGTCTGTTTTGATAATTCAGGTAATATGCGTGTTCCCACACATCAACTCCCAGGACGGGAGTGCCCTGAACCTCTGCAACATCCATCAGCGGATTATCCTGATTGGGCGTGGACGAAACCACCAGTTTATTGTTTTGAAGAACCAACCATGCCCAACCTGATCCAAACCGCGTTAACGCAGCCTGAACAAATGCCTCACGGAAATTTTCTACTGAATCAAATGATTCGTTAAGTGCATCGAGAAGTTCTCCCTGCGGATTCGGCGATCCGCCCGGGGCCATTACTTCCCAATACAAGTTATGATTGTAATATCCTCCTCCATTGTTTCTTACAGCCGTAGAATGCCCTGAAACCCCTTTCAGAATTTCTTCAATGCTTTTTCCTTCGAGCGCACTTCCAGCAATTGCATTATTCAGGTTATTGGTATAACCTGCATGATGTTTCGTGTGGTGAATTTCCATGGTGCGCGCATCAATGTGCGGTTCCTGTGCTGTATAATCGTAACCTAATTTTGGTAATTCAAATGCCATATCGTTTTGTTCTTTTTATAAAATTAATAAAATACTTTTTTGTCTTAATTACATATACAAGACGGGTTGTCTGTCTTTGCAAATATTTCACGATAAAAACACATGAAACTCCTTTATTGTTCATCCGAATTGATTTTTGTTTACACGAACTACTATCTGGGTTTAGAGGATGACTATGATATGGGCGTCAAATATACGCATTCGGGCGATAGATGGGATTATGCCATTGCTTTCTTCAAAAATGCCGAAGAGTTGAATTTTGGAAGTTATTCCGATGTTTCCGATAGCCGGTATTCGTACGATATTTCTTCCATTGATTTGAACGGCGACGGAACTCCTGATTTGAGAAACAAGGAGACCAACCAGGTAAACAGTATTCCGTTGTCCCAACATCAATAAAAAAAAGCTATCAAATGGACTTTGTCATACACCTTGAGGTCATTTCTTTGTTGTTGCAGCTTCCGAGTGAGCTTTGCCCGACTAATTGGCAATTTTTCGGATTAACCCAACCACTACAAGCAGAACAACTGCTCCAATCACTGCCGTTAATAAAGTACCAAGAAATCCGCTGTTAACAAAAATTCCCAGCTCGTGCAGCAGCCAGTTGCCAATCCAGGCGCCTGCAATTCCTACTACAATATTTACAATAAACCCATAACCTTTTCCGCGAACAATAAGTCCGGCAAGGGCCCCGGCGATCAGGCCAATTAACAATACATAAAGCATATTCAATGGTTTTAGAATTTCATTCAAATTACAAATACATCGTCTTAAAAAAAAATGGCAAAAGACAAACGGCAGTTGGCAATTAAATAATTGCCAACTGCTTCTTGCCAACTGCTTCTTTGCTCCCGATTGCTCAGTACCAACTAAATGCACAGTGGCACATTTTATTCCGTTCGCAGTACAAAATGAATGAAAGGTTTAACGCACTACTGCTCCCTCATCCAGGCCTTTTCCTGTTCTGTTTCTGTTTTTTATCCAAAACGAAAGAACTATAAAAGCCACAATTAAAATTGCCGGCAGAACAGCCATATTTCGCAGCGTCATCTGCGGGCCGGCTGTTTCAATGGATTCACCCATAATGGGCAGTACCATAGAAGTAGCAACAAACCCTGCGCCGCCAAGGATTGACATTCCCAATGCTCCGGTTTTGGGTACATATTCAGCCGCTGCGCCAATCATGGTGGGCCAGAAATAACAAACACCCACAGCAAACACTGCAGCAGAAACTACGGTCATAAAGGCGCCATTGGTTACACTCAGCAACAGCAGGCCGGCAACAGAGAAAACGGCTGAACCGAGCAGAACTCCCGGAGGATTCAGCCGGTGAATCAAACCTCCGGCAAAGTAGCGTCCAACTGCCATTAAACCGGTTACTACCGCCAGAATAATCATGGGATGAACACCTTTGTTATCGAGCAATGCATTGATCCACTGTGTTGTGCCCAACTCGGTTGAAGCGGTGAGCAGCATACATGCAAAGATGAACGGAAAGAGCAGCGTAATCTTGTTAACTGCCTTGCCTTCAACTATAATTAAAATGGCAATAACCCCAATAATAATCAGCGGCAATTCATAGCTTCCGGTAATGGCATGAGAGATGGACTGAACGTTAGCCACCAGAATCATAAAAATAACTGCCAGAGTAATGGTAATGGGAGCTCCTACGTTACGCATCATTTCCTTGTAACTTACACCGGAAGAAACGCGTTCGGTTTCGGGAATTTTCTGTCCAAAGAACATAAATCCGTAAATGGCAAGTGGTATAAACAGTAATCCAACAAGCACCTGCCAGGGTAAATTCAGAGAGTCGATAACCAGGGCGGCCAGTAAACTTCCAATCACAATACCACCGGGGAACCACACATGGAACCGGTTTAGCATTTTCGATTTCTTGTCGGGATAAATGGCGGTAACCAGCGGGTTACATGCTGCTTCCACACTTCCGTTGCCCAAACCAATAAATACATTGGCAATAAACAGCGAAGTGTAATCTTTGGCCAAAAGCAACAATACAATTCCCACAAGGTGCATTCCAAAAGCCATCCACACTACGGTTCTGGTTTTTACAATGTCGATAAAATAACCGCCGGTAAACATGGCCACGGCAAAACCCCAAAATGCAGGTGCGAATGCACGTCCCACCTGCTCGGCAGTCAATCCGTAATCTCCGGTAAAAACGCCTTCAATTCTTGCTCTGATAGCAAACGTCATTGCAGTAACTAAAAGAGCCAGACAACTTGCAATAAAAAGTCTGTTTCGATTTACATTTTCCATAACCTGATTTAATTTTTAAATGAATTATTTTGATTTAAGTTTTCCTGATTTTAATTTGATTTTTACAACGAACTGCTTCTTGCCAAATAGTTGATGGCTTGCAAAAGTAACTTCCGGTAGTCTTCTGTTTCGTAGGTTCTGGAGTCATGACCGGGCTGCAAATAAATTATTTTCGATTTATTGAACCGGTTTTCCCAGCCGATAATTCTTTCGCTTTGTGGGTGGTTAGTGGTTAAAATGGGAATAACATCGTCTGAAATCCTGTAATTTCCATAAACCTCGTCGAAAAACCGCAAACTGCTAAATCCTTTTGTGACCGGATGATTTCCTGCCGGTTGAATGTAAACCCATACATCGTGCTCGTAGGTTGATAATTCTTTTTCCGGAATACCGCGGCGCTTTTCAATGTATTTTCCTCCAATCAGTTTTTCAAACTGGGGCCAGTCCTGGTACGATACCAAAGCATGATGTAAAAAAAGCATGGGTATGCCTTTTTTTGTTAATTCGATGTACGCTTGTTTTTCCGGTTCCGAAATTTCCCTCCACATGTCGTAAAAAACTAGTACATCGTAGTTTTCACCTGCACCCTGTGCTATTTTCCGGTTGGCTTCGGGCTGAAGAAGATGCTCGTATTCAATTCCCTCCAGCGCATCGAATAGCTGAAAAAACGAAATGGTGTCGTACGAATGGCCGCCGGTTACCAGGAGGATATTTACAGGTTGGGCGTTCAGGGTGAAGATAATCAGAGAAGCAGCGATGCTGGTTAAAATCGGTCTCATGGTAATTATCAGTTTCAGATTTGAAAAAGTAAAAATAAAAATTTAATCCGCTTTTTGCACAATTAATAGTTAAAAGGTTGCCAGTTGCCTTTTTTTGAAAGCTGATGTTTATATTCAAATTCGAAAAAATTCGTTTATATGTAAAGAAAATACCATTTTTACCCTATGGCTTTGTGGAGAAAAAAAATACCGAAGGTTGCGGGAGGGATTGCCCTTTCACTGCTTGCGTTGTTGCTAATCTCGGTTGCGGTAATCTGGATTAAAATACCGGGCTGGGTTATTCATAACCTGGAAGGATACACCGAAAAAAAATCGGAAGGGGCATATACCCTTACCATTGAAAACATGAACAGGAAGTTTTTCCCCTTCTCCATTAAATTCAGCGGAGTTACTCTTGCGCCATGCGAATCGCAGCTGGCCGCAGAGCCGGTTGACAGCCGAAAAACTTTTTTAACGCTCGATGCCCGCGAAATTTTGCTGGAAAATATCGGGTTAAAGTCGCTTGTATTTGACCGTGCTTTTATTTGCCAGAATATTCGCATTACAAAACCTGTTGTAAAGCTGGAAGGGGAGGAGTTTTTGCAGCCCGACACCCTGCAGGTTACTGGCAGCATGATTTCGGAAATAAGGCCTTTGTTCAATTATCTAAAGCAGGTTGATATAAAGAAAATTGAATTTGAAGAGGCCAGTTTCGGTTTTTTCAGTGCTTTGGGCGATTCGAATTTTATTTCGCGTGCCGACAGGGTTTCGGTTGATGTTCTGGGGTTTAAAACCGATGCGCAAATGATTCAACGCCAGAAACAATTTTTTGAAACCGAAGATGTGCTTATCCGGATGAACGATTTCCGAAACGATATGGGCGACAGCATTCATGTACTCAGCATAGATACATTGCTGTACTCGCTTAAAACTACCGACATAAAGGCGGCGGGATTCAGGCTTTTTCCGGTGGTTCGCACAGGGAAAAAAAACCATTTCGAGGTTACGGTTCCACAGGTGTATGTGAAAAGCCGCAGCATCACCCGGTTTGCATTGAATGATTCCCTGAAAATCAGGTACCTCGAATTTAATCATCCGGAAATACGTTTCTACCAAAAGGAAAATCCGGCGCAGTTAAACCTCGATGATCTCCATAATTTCGATTTGTATGAGCTGGTGCAGAACCATTTTACAAAAATGGAGGTTGACAGCTTTTACCTGAACAGCGCCCATCTCGAAATTTTCAGGCAGCCCGACCGGCAGCAGTATCGGCAGCAGTTTCAGTCGGTTGACATTGTGTTGAATGGATTTTTGCTTGATTCTGCTTCGGCAGGAAATAAAGAAAAGCTGTTTCATGCCGATAACATTGAAATGCAGGTAGCCGGATATCACCTCCGGCTCGAAGACGATGAGCATCACTTCAGGGCCGATTCACTGTTTGTTTCCACTTTTTCTAACCGGCTCGGCGTAAAAAAAATCCATATTCACCCTGAAAATGTACCCGAACCCAGTTCCCGCACCGAAGTAAACATTGAATGTGAGGAGCTGAACATTGAAGAGGTGGATTTTTTGAATTTGTACCACACCCGGTCTTTGCCTACTGCCGGAATTGAAGTGATTGAACCCGATGTGCGGTTGCTTTACCGCCTCGAAAAAGAGAAACGGCAAAAAGAAGAAGAAGGGGGGCTGTTGTTTGAACTTGTTACCGATTATTTGCGGGGCGTGTACTCCAACCTGGTGTATATTGAAGGGGGCAGGCTGGACATTAAAAATATGTACAGAGGGGCACTTCACGGATATTTTGAAGCCAACTTCAATTTCAGCCTTACCGATTTCAGTCTCGATTCGGCCAGCGTTCAGCGTACCGACAAGTTTTTTTATGCCACCCATTTCGATTTGCGCTTTTCTGATTACCACATGCGGCTTGTTGACGATTTGCACAAGCTTGATGTGGAACAGATTTTTGTATCGAGCATCAACCAGCAGGTGCGCATCGAAAACCTCAATCTTCATCCCGTGCTAGAAGAAATTTCCCGCGACGATATGGTTCGGTTCAACCGGTCGGAGCTTTTTACCATTTCGGTACCTCAGATAAATCTCTCCGGTGTTGACCTTCGCAACGCATTTTTCAATAAAAAACTGCGCATATCCGGTTTCAGCATCATAAACCCGGAGATTTACTTTGAAAATTTCGGGATTCTTAGAGCCGACCGTGAAAAAATGGAATTATCCGAGTTTTATCAGTTGGTTTTCAATTACCTGGAAGATTTCGATATCAGGCAGTTTTCAGTTCCCGACGGGAAGCTGACCTGGGTAAACCACACCCGGCGGGGCAGAACCACTTCGTTCGACAATGAGTTTTCTGCATCGCTTGAAAACTTCAGGCTGAACGAAGACGAGCTCCAAAAAGACCGCCTGTTTTTTTCCGATAATTTTGATGTTACCATCAAGGACCAGGAGTTTGCACTTTCTGACAGTGTGCATGTGTTGAAAGGGAGTGAAATCAGGCTTTCTTCGGTTAACCATTCGGTGCAAGTAAATAATGCCCTGCTTTTTCCGCTCATCACTTCGCCCAAATACAGTCAGTTGAACACAACCTATCAGGTGGCCATTCCTCAACTGAACATCAGTGGTTTCGATTTCAGAAAAGCCTGGTATTCGCAGGCGCCCGAAATCGATAAAATCGAACTGGTTTCGCCACGCTTCCAGATTTATTCGAAAGAAGGAGCCACCAGGGGGCTCGACCTTAATGCATACCGGTTTCCCATGCCTTCGTTTGTCGAGTCGCTGAAGCTGAATGAGTTTAAAATTTCCAACGGGCAGGCTACCACATACCTTACCAGTGGATTCAGACAGAACGCCCGGTCCGGTTTTTCGTTCAGTTTAAGCATGCCCGGCACTGAACTGAAAAACGATTCGTTGCATCAGGTTGAGATTTCCAGCGACAATATTCAGTTAACCATTTCCGGATTTAAAGCTCCGCTTGACGAAGTGCATAACCTGGACATAGGAACCATCGGTTTCGACAGGGAGTGCAAAGTCATTTCGGTTGAAGATTTAAAGGTAAGCCCGTTTATGAGTGCACGGAACAACAATGTTTTCAACATTTCTGCGCCTGCCATCACGTTTTCTGAATTTGACCTGAGTGAAGCTTTAAACAACAATAATTTTGAATTCAGAGATATCCTGGTTTCAAATCCGGATGTTTTTATTGAAATTAACCGGGAAATGCAGGATGATACCCTGGAATTTCTGCAAACGCTCGACCTTTATCCGTACGTGGAAGCACTGGTAAATCGCATTGCTGTGAATAATTTGAGGCTCCAAAACGCCAATCTGCACTTTAACTGGCTTCAAAAACAGTTATTTAACAACAAAATTAACCTGCGTTTTCACGACATACAGATTGGAGAAAACCAACCTCCTGCCAATATGCTCAACTCGAAAGAGTTTGAAATTTCAACCTCCGGTTTGGCGGCTGAAAGCAAAAACGGAATGTATTCTTTTACTACTGATTCGCTGATTTATAACTCTGCCATGCATCAGGTGTCGTTAAAAAATATTGCCATAAAACCGGTTGTTGAACGAACCCAATTTCCTCTTCAAACCGGGTTTCAGACCGATGTAGCTGAAGCACAGATAGCGTACATTGAACTTCGGGACATCGACGAGCGCAAGTGGCTTCAGGAAAACATTCTCGATGCCGGCAGGCTTGAAATCGGTCCGGCAGAGTTTTCCATCTTCAGGAATAAACGGTTTCCTTTTGATCCGGAACAACGCCCGGCATGGCCGCAGGATTTAATAAAAGAACTGAAACAGTCGTTTATGTTCGATTCGGTTTTGTTAATGCCTTCGCACATCCGGTACAGTGAGCTGATGGGCATATCGGATGAGCCGGGTTACATCGAATTTAACGATTTAACTTTTGCCGGGGGCGCCCTGTCGAACATCGGTAACGAAATCAAAAGAAACGGCCATTTTAACCTGAATGCGAAAGCGAGCTTGATGAACCATGCGCAGCTTGGTGTGCAGTTTACATTCGACCTGCTATGCCCCGATTATTCCCATTCGGCAACCGGCACGCTGGAACCTATGCCGCTTTATCCGCTCAATTCCATGATTACGAAAACCGATCCACTGAAAATTGAAGATGGCTACCTGAACCGGCTGGAGTTTGATTTATCATTCAATAATACACAGGCAACCGGGCAACTGTATTTGGGCTATAACAATTTAAAAATTGCTGTACTCGACTTTAGCGGGGATGAAATTCAGAAAGACAGGTTTGCTTCATTTCTGGCCAACAGACTGGTTATTCAGTCGCAAAATCCCAAAAGCGGAGAATTGGTTCCCGTCGAAATTTCGTATCCGCGCGATGAACAACGCTCGGTGTTAAATTTCTGGTGGAAGTCGATATACTCGGGCGCC
>Ga0209614_1000661_pt1 | contig 29271 bp, 24 predicted proteins | sample BlaSprsedimmetaG_FD_185484 | JGI IMG/M metagenome (GOLD analysis project Ga0209614, IMG submission 185484) | Hot spring sediment bacterial and archeal communities from California, USA to study Microbial Dark Matter (Phase II) - Blank Spring... ... | reverse complement strand
GGATTAAGGATTAAGGATTAAGGATTAAGGATTAAGGATTAAGGAGTACAAGTTAAGTGCATAGACAGGGAAGCAATCTCATAAGTAGCAGATAGTTAAGAATTGTTAAGACCAATAAACTTGAGATTTTAAGAAGTGGTGGATGGTTTGGAAAAAAAAGTGGTTAAGAAGGCAACAAGAGAGGGGTACGGAGACGCTCTTTTGGAGTTAGGCAAAGAATATGAAAACGTTGTGGTTCTCGATGCAGATCTTGCAAAGTCCACGCAGAGCTTTAAGTTTAAAGAGGCTTTCCCTGATAGATTTTTTGATTGTGGCGTTGCCGAGCAAAACATGATGGGAGTTGCCGCAGGTCTTGCAGCTTCGGGGATGATTTGTTACACGGGGTCGTTTGCCATTTTTGCAACAGGTAGAGCTTTTGAGCAGATAAGAAACACGATCGTTTATTCTAATTTAAACGTAAAGATATGTCCAAGTCATGCGGGTATTACAGTTGGTGAGGACGGCGCTTCTCATCAAACTGTTGAAGATTTGGCCTTAATGAGGGTTATTCCAAATCTAAAAGTAATTGTCCCAGCCGATTATTATGAAGCAAAGGCAGCTGTTAAGGCAGCAGCTGAGATAAATGGCCCCGTTTTTATACGAATAGGAAGACCAAGTTTGCCGATAATATACGATGAGGATTATCAATTTAAATTCGGAAAAGTATTTAGATTACGAGAAGGAAAAGATGTAACCATCTGTGCTCTTGGAATAATGGTAAGCGCTAGTTTGGAAGCTGCCGAGTTGCTTTCAAAGAAAGGGATAGATGTTGAGGTTTTAAATGTGCATACCTTGAAACCCTTGGATGAAGAAGGTATTTTAGAATCGGTTAAGAAAACAGGAGTTGTTGTAACGGCCGAAGAGCATAGCGTGATAGGTGGTTTAGGCGGGGCAGTTGCCGAACTGCTGGGTAAAAAGATGCCACTACCCATGGAGATGATTGGGATACAAGATAAATTTGGAACATCGGGAAATACTTCTGAATTGCTCGATCATTTTAAGTTAACCCAAAATGATATAGTTGATGCTGTGAAATTAGTTTTGAAACGGAAGGGATGATCGTTTCTTTTGAATTATAAGTGGTTTTTTTGTTATTATTTGCATTCAGGAGTGGATGTAAAATGATTAAAATGAAGAATGTGACTATGGCTTATGATGGGGTTAATCCCGCCCTTGATGAAATTAATCTCCAGGTCGATAGGGGAGAATTTGTATTTTTGGTGGGTCCCAGCGGTTCTGGAAAATCTACACTAATCAAGCTTTTAATAAGAGAACTTGTTCCCACAAAAGGCGAGATATTTATAGCTGGTCATGACGTGGTTCATATGAAAACAAAGAAAGTTCATCTTCTAAGAAGAAATGTGGGCTGCGTATTTCAAGACTTTAAACTTCTTCCCAATAAGACAGCATACGAGAATGTTGCTTTTGCATTGGAAGTTATCGGGAAACCTGAGCATGCAATAAAAGTTCAGGCTCCGGAGGTTCTTAAATTAGTCGGTTTAAATGGAAAGTTTGACAGGTATCCTGGAGAGCTTTCTGGCGGAGAACAACAAAGAGTGTCTTTGGCTAGAGCTTTTGTTAATAGGCCGCCATTGCTTTTGGCCGATGAACCAACCGGGAATTTAGATCCGAATATTTCGCTGGAAATAATGAGTTTATTGGATAGAATAAATAAGACTGGAACCACCGTTTTGATGGCAACACATGATAGAGAGATGGTTAATAATGTAAGAAAAAGGGTTGTGGCATTGGAACATGGGAAATTAATTAGAGATCAAGCTAGAGGTGTATACGGGTATGAGGATTAAACCAATTTATTTTGCTCGCGAAGCAATCGATAATATGTGTAAAAATTTCGCGATGAGCAGTGCGGCTATAAGCACGGCCGCGCTGTCTTTGTTTTTAGTTGGGGTGTTTTTGCTTATGTTCTTTATTTGGAATTCTTTCACAGTAGAGACTCTCTCAAAATTGGAAATTGAGGTTTTTTTAAAGGATACTGCTGCTTCCGAACAGGTTCAGGAGTTTCAAAATAAGATATTATCTTGGGATGAAGTAGACACCATAAAGTATGTTTCAAAAGATGAAGCTTTGGAACGGCTCAAAGAAAAACTCAAAGACAAACCCGAGATTCTACAAGCTATGACGGGGAATCCCCTCCCTCCCTCGATAAGAATATTTTTAAGGGATGCTCACAGCACAGAAATGATTGTTGGCAAAATTAGAAACTATCCAAACCTTGAAAGCGTAGTGGAAAACTCCAAACAAGATATCAAATATGGAGCAGAATATATCGACAAATTATTTTCTATAATTAGCATAATTGGTTGGGTAGGACTTTCGGCTGCGGCCCTACTTTGTTTTGCGTCGATAGTTTTAATAATAAATACCTTGAGATTAAATATTTTTGCAAGAAGAAAGGAAGTAGCGATAATGAGATTGGTCGGCGCTTCGAAGTGGTTTGTTCGTTGGCCTTTTCTTCTTGAAGGCATGCTTCAAGGGCTAATCGGCGCCACCATTGCGATTGGGTTTTTATACTTTATTAAGGTTTGGGTTTTACGCAAAGTGATCGAAATGATACCCTTTTTAAACATTTCAATTAGCGGTCCATTGTTTACCAAATTGATGTTAGGGATGATTTTGGGAGGAATTTTGATTGGAGCGACAGGAAGCTCAATAGCTCTTAGACGTTTTTTGAAGGTATAAGCAAAATTTTAGGCGGTGATTATGCCCCGGGCAATTCGCAGCAGCATTTTTACAGTATTTACGGTAGCCCTTATAGTTCTTCTTTTTTGTGTCCCAGTTTTTTCTTCTCCGGTTAACGATGCGAAAGATGAGCTCGACTCCATAAACGAACAGATTGAGGAAAATTCCAGAAAGATTGACGAGACAAAGCAGAAAGAGTCAAATCTTTTAAAAGAAATTTCGGATGTTGATGGTGAGCTTGAGACAATTGAAGACCAACTCGTTGAATTAATCGGTCAATTAAATACTGTGGGAAACACGTGCGAAGAAATAGAGGCCGAGTTAATGTTGACGCAAGAGGAACAATTAAGAGTTGTGGTTGAGCTCGAGAGGTTGGAAAAACAACTTTTAAAACAGAATGATATTTTAAACACTCGGCTAAAAAATATCTATAAACAAGGGGAACTAACGTACCTTGAAGTTTTGCTTAATGCGGATGATTTTTCAGATTTATTAAATCGCGTATCATTTTTTTGTTTGGTTGTAGAACAAGACACATCGCTTCTTTCTCAGATAGAATTGACTAAAAAAGAAGCTCAAGCTAAGAAATCGCAGTTAGATGAGTGTGAATTTAAAATCAAGGAGAAACAAAAGGCATTAGAAGAAGAGAAAAACAATTTAGAAATTTTAAAAAGAGGAGAAGAGTTAAAAAGGGAAGAAATTCAATCTGAATTAAGCCATAAAGAAGAATTGCTTGAAAGGGTAAGTCACGATAGGGCGGCTCTTGAGCAAGCCGAGAAAGAACTTGAGAAATCATCTCAAGAAATCGCGGAATATATACGGCTTCTGGAAAGCGGTTCAGATTCTCCCCGACCCACAGGTTCATTTCAATGGCCAACGGCTGGGCCAGTAACGTCTGGATACGGGATGAGATGGCATCCTATCTTTCGTGTTTACAAAATGCATACTGGTATAGATATCGGAGCCCCATATGGGCAAAATATTGTAGCAGCTCAAAGCGGGACGGTGATTTTTGTTGGCCGGAAAGGTGGTTACGGCCAGACATTAATTATCGATCACGGGGGAGGAATCGCTACTCTTTCTGCTCATGCTTCTGCAATTTATGTTGGCGAAGGGCAAGGAGTTGATAAGGGGCAAAAGGTTGCTGCGGTGGGAAGCACGGGATATAGCACGGGTCCACATCTGCATTTTGAAGTTCGCGTAAATGGTCAACATCAAAATCCAATGAATTGGTTTTAGAATAGAGGTGCATAAATGGCAAAAAAATTTTTTGCTGTAGTAAGTGTTTTCTTGCTGGCAGTCTTTTTTTTGATGGGAGTTTTTTTCGCTGGATTTTATACCCACAAGAAAATGATTGAAATTAAATTTTCAGATGTTCCGTCTTTAGACCTTTTAAAAGAGGCGATATCTGAGATTAGGGGAAACTACGTTAAAGAAGTATCCGATGAAGATATGATTTATGGCGCCATAAAGGGTGCGGCGGAATTTTTAGGTGATCCTTACACTAAATATCTCACAGTCGAAGAGGCAAAATCTTTAGGACAGGAGATGAGCGGCGAGTTTGACGGAGTCGGTTTATATGTAGGGTTAAAAGACGACAAAATAACGGTCATCTCCCCCATTGAGGGGACGCCGGCTGACAAGGCGGGCATAAAAACGGGAGATATAATTATAGAGGTTGACGGAAAGTCAACCGATGGAATGTCGATAGACGAGGCTGTATCTCTTATCAAGGGAGAAGAAGGCACAAAGGTTGTGCTTAAGGTCTTAAGATCCAACGTGAAAGAACCGATTGACTTTGAAGTTATTCGCAAGAGAATAATTATTCCAAATGTAATTTCAAAAATTTTAGATGGCGATATTGGTTACATAAGGGCACATGCATTTAATCAGAGAATAGGTTCGGATATAGACACAGCGCTTGAGCAGTTAAAGAGTAAAAACGCAAAGGGGATAATCCTTGATTTGCGAAATAACCCTGGCGGAATTTTAGATGGCGCGGTTGATGTTGTCAGCAAGTTTGTTGAAACAGGCGTTGTGGTAACCGTAAGAGATAAAAATGAGGAGATTGAGACGCATAACACAAAGGGCGGAGCGGATTCGGATATCCCGCTCGTCATTTTAGTTAACGGCGGCAGCGCGAGCGCATCCGAAATTGTTGCAGGCGCCATTCAAGATCATAAAAGGGGCATTTTGGTTGGCGAGCAAACCTTTGGAAAAGCATCCGTTCAATCGGTAATAGAACTATCGGACGGTTCCCGCTTAATTGTAACTACCGCTCATTATTTTACTCCCAATGGAAGAAATATTCATGAGAAAGGGATAAAGCCCGATTTTGTTGTAGAAATTGGCGAAGACGAGAAAAAAGATTTGCAGCTTGAAAAGGCAAAATCCATCTTAAGAGGGATTTTTACGGGGAAAGAGGCTGCTTGAAGATGGACTTAAAAATTAAAATCATAAATTTAATGCGGGACAAGAGATACCGCCCGCTGACTTTATTTGGGTTAGCCGAAGCGTCTGAAGAGCAGGATTTTGCTTTAGTCCAAAAAATACTTAACCAATTTGAAGATGAGGGAAAAGTAGTAAGGACAAAAAAAGATAAGTATGATTTGCCCGAGCGGTTAAATTTATTTACGGGACGGCTTCGAACCAACAGACGCGGTTACGGATTTATCTTAGCCGATGAACATGAAATTTTTGTTTCTAGAACCGATATGAACGGGGCCCTAAATAATGACAAGGTTATGGTTCACCTGCTTGGACGAAGATTTAAAGATGGCAATATCGAGGGCAAAATCGTAAAGGTTCTCAAAAGGGCCAATCACGCGATTGTTGGCAAGTTTGTAGTCAAAGGAAAGACTGGTTATGTCTTCCCATCCGATAAAAAAATCTTTTGCAAAATTGTTATTCCTCCAAAATCCACACTAGGCGCAAAAACGGGTCAATTGGTTGTGTGCGAGATCGATCGCTGGCCAATGAATAAGATGCCCGCGCGCGGCAGAATCGTTGAAGTTTTAGGTGACGCATCTGACTCGAATATCGAAATTGAGGCCATAATTAGAGAACACAATTTGCCATTGGATTTCTCTTCAGATGCGAATAAGGAATGCGAACTTATTTCAGATACGGTTTCGGCGGATAAAATTTTCGGCAGAAAGGATTATCGGGATATATTCACGGTAACTATTGATGGTCTGGATGCAAAAGATTTTGATGACGCCATCTCCATTTCAAAAGATAAGAAGGGTAATTTTAATTTGATAGTCCATATAGCCGATGTTTCTCACTATGTTGATCTGGATACGGCATTGGATGCCGAAGCACGGCAGCGGGGAAACAGCGTTTATTTGGTTGACAGGGTAATACCAATGCTTCCAGAGAAGTTATCTAATGGAATTTGTAGTCTAAATCCTCAGGTTGAGAGATTATCATTTTCAGTGGAGATGAGCATCGATTCTTCTGGCGAGGTTAAAAATTTTGAGATAGCGGAAAGCGTAATAAGAAGCGACGCTCGTCTTACTTATGAAGAGGTTGACGAGCAAATTAAAAATGGTGCCTTTGAGGACAAAAAAGTTGAAAAACTAATCGGCGACTTAAGAGAGCTTAGCGACATTTTGGAGGCAAAGCGGCTCAAAAGGGGCAGCTTAAATTTTGAAACCATTGAACCCAAAGTTTTGTTGGACGGGAATTCAAAACCTTTGGATATTATTGTAAGAGAGAGAACGGTGGCAACCGAATTGATAGAGGAGGCGATGATTCTTACCAACGAAGTTGTCGCAGGTTTTATGTATCATCAAGAAGTTCCCATGGTTTACAGAATACATGATGAGCCCGATTACGAAGTTTTAATGCAACTCGCGGAGCTATTGAAGGAACTCAGCTATCCCTTGAAGGGAAAAATTAATCATCCCAAAAACCTTCAAAAAATATTAGCTTTCGCGCATGAAAGGCCCGAAAAACTGCTTATAAACAGTCTTCTTTTGAGATCAATGAAGCAGGCAAAATATTATCCCGAATGTATACCGCATTTCGGTTTGGCCTCACCTTGTTACACGCACTTTACGTCTCCCATAAGGAGGTACTCCGATTTAGTTGTTCATCATCTTGTTAAGACGATCTTAAAATCTCGCTTTAAAGAAAAAAAAGTGGACAGGCTAGCTACGGAGCTTTACGGTATATGCGAACACATCTCGATTTCTGAGCGTGAGGCGGAAGATGCTGAGAGAGAATCGGTTAATGTGAAGATATGTGAGTTAATGAAGGAGCAAATCGGAGAAGTTTTTATGGGGACAATTACCGGTGTCACCGAATTTGGATTCTTTGTTCAGCTCGATAACTCGGCCGAGGGTCTTGTCCATGTTAAATTTTTAAATGACGATTTTTATGTCTATGACGCTGAACATTTTCTTTTACGAGGAGAAAGACTTGGAAAGATATATCGGTTGGGTGAAAAGGTTATGGTTAAATTGACGAAAGTTGATATGGGAGAAAGAAGAATGGACTTTATGGTGGCTTAACAAGAAAGGATTAAGGAGTAATTCTTCCTCGTCATTGCGAGGGAGTGTAGCGACCGAAGCAATCTCTGGTGAGTACATAGTACATATTAGTAAATATGGAATATTGAATAAAGTATGATATAATTTGCAGCCCGAAAATTTTACTGGAGACTGGCAACTGGGAGCTGGCAGATGATTGAGAATAAAATTGTGGCGCAAAATAAAAAAGCATATCATGATTATTTTATAGATGAGACCTATGAAGCAGGCATTGTCCTTCAGGGCAATGAAGTTAAGTCGATTCGTGGCGGCAAGGTAAGCCTCAAAGAAAGTTTTGCCCACATTAAGGGCGAAGAGATTTTTCTGCACAATATGCACATTTCCCCTTATGTTTTTGGAAGAATTGAGGAGCAGGATGCGAGAAGAAAGAAAAAACTTCTCTTGAAAAAGGTAGAAATACGGCGTCTCATAGGAAAAACAAAAGACAAGGGATATACGCTTATACCTCTTAAGGTTTACTTTTCCAAGAATCTTGTTAAAATAGAATTAGGACTAGCCAGAGGGAAAAAGCTCTACGATAAACGAAGAGCGATAGCCGAGAAAACAGCCAAGCGAGAAGTTGAGCGAGCCCTAAGAGAAAAAGTAAAGGGGAAAGGGTAGAAGGGAATTAGGATTAAGGGGTAAGGATTAAAGGATTAGAGATCAATTATTCCCCGTCATTGCGAGGCGAAGCCGAAGCAATCTAAAACCGTCAACCGACTATCCACTACCTACTAACAATTTCCAACTAGTAACTCTAAGCATGGGGGTGAATGGATTCGACTGGGATGTTGAGGTAAGAGAAGCGAGTCGAGGTTCTAGTTCCTCGTAAAACCGCTAGAGCGTTTAAACTAAACGCCGATAATTACGCACTGGCTGCTTAATAAAGCGGTCACGTCCCTTAAGATTTGCTTACGGTCTTAGGTGTGGCGTCGCAAGTAAGCTACTTTAGCTCCTATTCCTGTAAGAGTTAGGGGAACGTAACGGGATAGCTTTCAAGAAATCCTTGCTCATTGGGTTCTTAAAGGCGAAAACTAAAAATGAGCTACACTCGTAGAAGTCTTATTAAGATGTTTTAGGACCGGAGTTCGATTCTCCGCACCTCCACCATAACGAATTTGAGGAATGTTCCGCCTCGCCCTCGCCTGCGGCTCGGGCTTCGAATGGTAAACCATGTAGTTGATAATTAAAGATTTAAATTAAAAAAACAGGCTTAAATGCCTGTTTTTTCGTTTCCTTAAGAACTTAACTAAAACCTTTGGAGTAGGAAAGTTGTCTGATTGAGGAGAATAGAAAAATAGACTTATGTGGAACATGTAAGGAATATAAATTATGAAAAAGGATCCTTGGAAAGAAATACTAGATTATTTACTGAAGAAGTTAAAGTCAAGGGAAATTTCTGAAAGTGAGCTTAAACAGCTAAAGTTCTGTATTCATATTGACGAACTTCTCGAATATTTAAAAATAGCTGATCGATATTTAGAAAATTCTCTAGAAATACAGGAAAAAGTAGAGCAGATTTATCCTTTTTGGACTGGCTATGAAAATGAGTACCTGATTTACTATCATTATGATGCTTTTGCGAACTTTCTATATGCCTATAAAGAAGCGTGGGCCAATTTTTTAAGAGAATTATATTTTATTAACAAGGCTTCAAACCTTAAAGATGTGGCAAACTCTAATCAAATAAAATTAGTTAAACAAAAGACAAAATCAGGACAAACAATGAAAGGTTTAATAGTTTCCTTCCTTGATGATAGTCTTATTAAAAAGGTTGAAAGTGATAGAACTGATACGGTTCATATTTATGGTGAAAACACTCTGAATTGTGAAGAAACAAGGACTCAAAATTGGGGTGACTTGATCAAAAAAACTCGAAAAACTATGCAAAGCGCGACTAACGTTTTGCTTACATTTAATAGTGAAATGTCGCAATTAATTTGCAAAGAGATAGTGTCTAAAAAATAGAGAAGAAAGATTGAGGTTGTAGAAAGAGTCTGATGCTATGCAATGTCAGGTCTTTACAGGCTAATCATTCTCGGTCAGCCTGACAAGACCTGACCCCCTATACTACTATAACCAGCTAAAATTTGCTAAAATTAATACACGATGGAAAAGAGGATAAAAGTATTAATCGAAAAAATTAGGGGATATGAGCCGGAAGCTGATTTAACTTTGGTAAAATTGGCTTATACTCTTGCCAAGAAAGCTCACCTTGACCAATATCGCAAATCGGGTGAGAGTTATATTTTTCATCCTTTGGGCGTTGCAAACATCTTGGCTGAACTGGATTTGGACACAACAAGTATCGCTGCCGCTCTCCTTCATGATGTTGTTGAAGATACGGATATTTCTTTGGACAATATACGAGAAGAATTTGGCAAAGAAGTGGCTGAACTAATTGATGGGCTTACGAAATTGGATCAAATTGAGTTTAAAAGCGAGGAAGAACAACAAGCCGAGAATTTGCGCAAAATGATACTAGCGATGTCCAAAGATATCCGTGTTATTTTTATAAAACTTGCGGATAGATTGGATAATATGAGAACGATTCAGCACTTAAATCCGGAGAAGCAGAAGCAAAAAGCAAGGGAAACGCTCGACATTTATGCTCCTCTTGCGCATCGGTTGGGAATTTTTAAAGCCAAGTGGGAATTGGAAGATCTTTCTTTTAAAACATTGGAATCAAAAAAGTATGCTCAAATTGTAAAGATGGTTTCTGAGACCAGAAAGAGTAGAGAAGCATATCTTGAGGAAGCAACGGAGATTCTTTCCGCCGAATTAAAAAAAGTTAAAATCAAAAATGAAATAATCGGGAGAGTTAAACACTATTACAGTATATACGAGAAGATGATTCGGCGGGGCAAGGAATTTAATGAAATCTATGACTTGTCCGGTCTTCGTGTACTGGTTGATTCCGTTAAGGACTGTTACGCAACTTTGGGAGTTATTCACTCGCTTTGGAAACCCATTCCGGGGACATTCAAGGATTATATAGCTATGCCAAAGTTTAATATGTACCGCTCTCTTCATACTACCATTATTGGTACAAGCGGTCGTCCTTTGGAGTTACAGATCAGGACGAGGGATATGCATAGAACCGCCGAATATGGAATTGCCGCTCACTGGTGTTATAAAGAGAGAACGAGCATGAATAAGGGCGAGGAAAAGCTCACGTGGCTTCGTCAGATGTTGGAGTGGGAAAGCGAGACGAAGGATTCAAGGGATTTTTTGGAAACGTTAAAAATAGATTTATTCGAAACGGAAGTTTTTGTATTTACCCCCAAGGGCGATGTTATAAGTCTTCCCAAGGGCTCCACCCCCCTGGATTTTGCTTATACCATACATACGGATGTTGGTCATAGGTGCATTGGGGCAAAAGTTGGCGGCAAGATTGTTCCGCTCGAATACGAGCTACAAAACGGCGATATTATTGGGATTTTAACTTCTAAAACTGCTTCCGGTCCAAGTAGGGACTGGTTAAATATTGTAAAAACTTCCCGCGCAAAAACGAAGATCAGACAGTGGTTTGGCAAGGAAGGCCGCGAGGGGACCGAACATATCGGGAAAGAATTATTACAAAAAGAACTTCGTAAAAAAGGATATGGCTTAAGCGCTGTTTCGGCGGATATAATGGGAGTGGTCTTAAAGGATTTAAAGTTTTCCGATGCTGAGTTTCTGTATACCAATATAGGGGCAGGGAACACTTCTCCAAAACAAGTGGTCACCAAAATACTTCACGTTTTGAAGGCGGGTAAAGAGGAGAAGGAGATTGAACTTATTCCATCCCAACCTGAGGAAAAACCAAGGCGAACGGCCGTTGGGGTGAAAATCGAAGGGATTGATGACGCTTTGGTTCGCTTAGCAAGATGTTGTGACCCTGTTCCAATGGATAAGATAATTGGCTTTATCACGGTGGGAAGAGGCGCCACGGTTCATCGTAATAACTGTTCAAATGTGAATAATTTAAAGAAAAAGTATCCTGATAGGTTAATAAAGGTAGAGTGGGATTTAGGTGGGAAGGAAACATTTCAAGCCGAAATTCAAGTGGAGGCAATTGATAGGACTAAGTTGCTTAGGGATATAAGCTCGACGATAAGCGATTTGGGCGTAAACATCCGTTCCGCGTCGGTTTTAACTGGTAAGGATAATACGGCGATATTTAAGTTTGTCTTCGATATAAGCAGTTTGGCGCATCTGGAAAATATTTTGGCAAATGTTAAGAATATTGATAACGTTTTTGATGCTTACCGTGTTTCGACTTAAGTTATTAAGGAGTGCAATTGAGGGCGGTTGTTCAACGAGTAAGTCAAGGAAAGGTTTTGGTTGACGAAAAAGTTTTTGCTTCCATCGGGCAAGGCCTTGTAGTTTTATTAGGTGTGGCAAATGAAGATAGCGCTTCGGATGCGAGCTATATGGTCAATAAAATTTCGAACTTGCGTATTTTTCCCGATGAAGATGGAAAGTTGAATTTGTCCGTTAAAGATATTTCCGGAGAGGTTTTGGTCGTTTCACAGTTTACGCTTTTTGGAGATTGCAGAAAAGGAAGACGCCCAAGTTTCATTGAGGCCGCTTTGCCCGATAAGGCGACGGCCCTTTATAAAACTGTAATTAAAGGACTGATGGGAGAGGGAATTAATGTAAGTGAAGGAAAATTTCAAGCTATGATGAAAGTGGAAATTATAAACGACGGCCCGGTAACCATTTTGTTGGATAGTAAGAAGAAATTTTAATAGCAGATGGTTTATGATTGATGGCTGACAGCAGATGACTGATAGCTGATAGCAAAATCGTAAACAACAAATTTATAGTTATGAACAACGAACAATGAACGAACAAGGGGGAATATTGATTTTACATAAACTAGTAGTTGGGCCGCTTGGGACGAACTGTTATGTGCTTGTTTCCGATAATAAAGAAGCTGTGGTTATTGATCCGGGCGGTGATGCAAAAACTATTTTAGAGCTGATACGTAAAAAAGAGCTTATTGTTAAGCTGATAATTTTAACTCATGGGCACTATGATCATATTGGGGCCATCGTGGAGATTTTAAAGAATACCAACGCTCCAATTTATGTTCACAAAGATGACGAGGCGCTATTAAAAGAGCCGTCAAGGAATCTTTCTTTGTATTTGGGGCACAATTTTTCAATTGATTTACCTTTAGAAAATATATATGATGGTCAAGTGCTAACGGTGGGGGACTTGGAGTTGGGGATTATACACACACCCGGTCACACTCCAGGAAGCGTTTCGATAAAAGCTTCCAATATTCTTTTTACGGGGGATTTGCTTTTTGCGGGCTCTGTAGGAAGAACCGATTTGTCGGGCGGGTCTTTTGAAACTTTGATGAATTCATTAAAACAGATTTTAAATTTTTCCGATGAGACGAGAATTTTGCCGGGTCACGGAGAAGAAACAACAATTAAAGAAGAGAAAGAACTCAACCCTTTTCTTAGAGATTTATTGTAATAAGGATTGGAGGATTGTTTTTGAAATTTAAGGTACCTCGCGGGACATCTGATGTTGTTTTCGAAAAGGCGGAAAAAAAACAACTCGTTGAAGATACGGCCATAACAATGTTTGAACGGTTTGGTTATAGACCGATTATTACTCCGACTTTTGAGCACACAGAGCTATTTCAGCGAGGAATTGGCGAAAATACAGATATAGTTCAAAAGGAGATGTACACCTTCAAAGATAAGGGCGGACGTAGCTTAACGCTTCGACCCGAAGGAACGGCTCCCGTTGTTAGAGCATATTTAGAGAACGGCCTTGCTTCTAGGTCGCTTCCTGTAAAACTTTATTATTGCGGTCAGATGTTTAGATATGAGCGGCCGCAGGCGGGTAGGTATCGAGAGTTTTGGCAACTTGGAGTAGAAGCAATCGGTACTAAAGACGCGTTTATTGATGCGGAGGTGATTTTGCTTTTAGTTCGTATCTTCGAAGAGATGGGTATAAAAGATTTAGAACTGCACCTAAACAGCATGGGTTGTCCCGGGTGCAGAAAATCCTTCAGCGAAGCTTTGAGAAAATATCTTGCGGATAAAATAGAGCACTTATGTGAAGATTGTCAAAAAAGAGCTCGCATGAATCCATTAAGGGTTTTCGATTGCAAAGTTCGAGGTTGTCAATCGGCAATAAAAGATGCCCCTTTGATATCTAATTTTTGGTGTGAAGATTGTTGTAATCATTTTGAAACCGTTAAGGGTCTTCTCAATGATATGGGTGTTTCTTATATCTTGAACCCTGCCTTGGTGCGAGGGTTTGATTATTACACTAAGACCACATTTGAGGTTAGAACGGAGAGTCTTGGCGCCCAGAATGCTCTTGGCGGGGGAGGAAGATATGATGGGTTGGTCGAGGAATTCGGAGGCCAATCGACCCAAGCAATCGGTTTTGCCATTGGAACCGAGCGGGTTATTATGGCCATGGAAATTTTAAATGAGAACTTTTCCGCTGGTTCAAAAATTGATGTTTTTGTGGCTTCAATTGGCGAAGCGAGAAAAAATGGTTTTAAGATCCTGGACAGTTTGAGAAAAATGGGGATCTCTGCTGATATGGATTATGCCGAAAGAAGTCTGAAGGGGCAGATGAAGTTATCCGATAAACTAAAGGCGTCGCATGTAATGATTTTGGGTCCTGATGAACTCAAAAGAGGAAATTGTTTGATTAGAGATATGAAAAGCGGGGAACAAACTGAAATTAAACTTACGGACATATCTTTATGGGCAAAAAATTGTTTTAAGAAGTAGCTCAAGAACAGAAAGGATAAGTTTTAATGGATAAATCAATACGACATTCACGGCGGACTCACAGTGGCGGATTGCTTAACGATTGCAATGTTGGAGAGAAAGTTACTCTGGCTGGTTGGGTTAACCGACGAAGAGATCACGGTGGACTAATATTTATAGATCTAAGGGATCGTAACGGGGTTGTTCAGGTTGCGGCAGATCCGAAAAATAAAGAAGCATTCAAAATTGCCGAGAAAATTAGAGACGAGTATGTTTTGAGCGTGGAGGGGGAAGTTTCTTTGCGGCCAGAAGGAACGGAAAATCCGAATCTGCCCACTGGGAAGATTGAAGTTATTGCCAGCAGGATATCGGTTCTCAATGTTGCCAAAACGCCTCCTTTCGAGATAGTAGATGATTTAAACGTTGACGAAAACCTTCGGCTTAAGTACAGATATTTAGATATTCGACGCAAACCTATGCTTGATAGTTTAAAACTGAGGCATCAGGTTGTGACAACCGTAAGAAATTTTTTAAATGATTATGGGTTTATCGAGGTGGAGACGCCTTTTTTAACCAAAAGCACTCCCGAAGGGGCACGGGATTATCTTGTTCCCAGCAGGGTTCATCCAGATCATTTTTATGCTCTTCCCCAATCTCCTCAATTATTTAAACAGATTCTTATGGTTTCTGGCATCGAGAGATACTATCAACTTGCTCGGTGCTTTAGGGATGAGGACTTGAGGGCTGATAGGCAACCCGAACATACCCAAATAGACATGGAAATGTCTTTTGTGGAACAAGATGACATTCTTTCTCTTGTGGAAGAGATGATGAAAAGGGTTTTTGAATCGTTGGGTATGAATTTGGAGATTCCGTTTGAGCGCCTAAATTATGATGAGGCGATGGAAAAGTACGGAAGCGATAAACCAGATGTTAGGTTTGGTATGGAGTTGGTTGATGTATCAAAAATTGTTATTAACTCTGGATTTAAAGTGTTTGATAATGTTATAGAAAGTGGCGGAGTTGTCAAGGGCATAAATGCTAAAGGATGCGGAAAATTTTCTCGGAGCCAAATTGATGTTTTAACGAAGTTTGTTTCCGTTTATGGGGCAAAAGGTCTGGCTTGGATTCAGGTAACAGAAGATGGCGAGATAAAATCGCCCATTTCTAAGTTTTTCTCAAAGGAGACAATCGATTCCATAACAAAGACGCTTGATGCTAATTCTGGGGATTTGCTTCTCTTTGTGGCCGACAAAAAAGAGATAGCGTGTGAGTCTCTCGGACAATTAAGACTTCATCTCGCTAAAGAAATGGATTTAATTGATAAGACCACATACAAGTTTTTATGGATCGTGGACTTTCCGATGTTTGAGTACGACGAGAATGAAAAGAGACACAAAGCTCATCATCATCCTTTTACGTCCCCGAATGAAAAAACGATTTCTCTTTTAGATAAAGAACCTCTCTTTGTTAAAGCAAACGCTTACGATCTGGTTTTAAATGGCGTTGAAGTAGGAGGGGGGAGTATTAGAATACATAGTCAGGATTTACAAAGAAAGATATTCAGCTTACTTGGGCTATCTGAAATAGATATAAACGAGAAGTTTGGTTTCTTGATTGAGGCATTTCAATACGGGGCTCCGCCTCATGGAGGAATTGCTTTTGGATTGGATAGACTAATTATGCTCTTAGCAAAAAAAGACACCATTCGAGATGTTATGGCTTTTCCAAAAACTCAGACCGCAACATGTCCTTTAACAGGCGCTCCTGATAAAGTTACGGACAAACAATTAAGAGAATTACATATTAGGGTAAAGTAGATTTTCCCTTTATTTTGATAGGTTTTGCTTCTTTGCCAGCGGTGTTTCGCTGTGATAATATTATTATTAAGTAAGGTTCTGCAATGCTCGTGACGCGGCCTAAATTGAGCCAACATCTCAACATTGGGAGCTTAAGTCTGGGTGTAGAATAAATGCCCCGGCAACGGGGACTTGTGAAGCAACCAGCGGGGCACCCACCTATTGGCATCAGGGTTCAATAGGGGAGCCAAATCACGGCAAAGCGGAACCTTTATTGTCTATAAATTCTTCGAAATCATCGGGTGGTATTTCAGGAAATGGGTCTGTTTGAAAATGAAATCCAGTCAAAATTAGTTGATTTAGCTCCTTTGGCAAGTCGAGTGAGGCCTCAATCAATTGAGGAATTTGTCGGTCAGGATAAGATTGTCGGAGAAGGCAAGGCCTTACGAAGGGCGATCAAAGAAGATAAACTCCGTTCTTTGATATTTTGGGGACCTCCCGGTACCGGCAAAACTACTCTCGCTAGAATAATTGCCAACATGACTGCGTTTGACTTTGTCCAAATCAGCGCCGTAACCTCTAATGTATCGGAAATCAGAAAAACCATTGTTCAGGCCAGAGAAAAATTAGCTATCGAAGAGAAAAAGACAATACTTTTTATTGACGAAATACACAGATTTAACAAATCTCAACAAGATGCGTTATTGCCCGCGGTGGAAGAAGGACTCATTGTTTTAGTTGGGGCCACAACCGAGAATCCCTACTTCGAGGTTAATCCTCCGCTTGTCTCCCGTTCCTGGTTATTTCAGTTTGAACCATTATCCAAAGAGGATTTGTTGCGGATTTTGACCAGGGCTCTGAATGGTGAAAGAGGTTTAGGCGGTGAGAAGGTTAAAATTTCAAACAAAGAACTGGAGCAGATATCCGACGTTGCCAACGGTGATGCTCGTACCGCTCTTAATATATTGGAATCTGCTGTTATGACTACATTGCCAGGAAAGGCGGGGATACGAAGAATAACCAAAGATATCCTTGAAGATGTGTCGCAAAAAAGAAAGCTGGTTTATGGGAAAAAAGGAGATGCCCATTACGATACAATATCAGCGTTCATAAAAAGCATTAGGGGTTCTGATCCCGACGCTGTGCTTTATTGGTTAGCAAGGATGTTATCTGCGGGCGAAGATCCAAAATTTATAGCGCGGCGGATAATAATTGCTGCCTCCGAAGATATAGGGCTTGCCAACTCAAGAGCTCTCGATGTCGCGGTTGCCGCTGCAAGGGCCGTTGAGTTTGTCGGTTTACCAGAGGCGCGCTTAAACTTGGCTCATGCCGCCCTTTATCTTACCTTGTCCCCAAAAAGTAATTCGGTGATAACGGGTATAAATGGCGCAACCAAGGATGTTGAAAATGAAACGACATATTCCGTTCCAAAACATTTAAGAAGCAGTCATTATTGGGGCGCGAAAAAATTGGGTCATGGCACAGGATATAAGTATCCTCATAATTTTCCCAATCATCATGTTGAGCAGGATTATTTGCCGGATGAGCTAAAGTGCAAAAAATATTATCATCCCTCCGATTCAGGGCAAGAAAAAAAGATTCGTGAACAGTGGAATAAAAGAAAAAAAGTACCAAGGAGTAAGGATTAAGGAGAGCAATCGTGGGGGTCATTGCGAGCGGAGCGTGTCAATCCAGAGTTCTCACCATAGGCTAAAGCCCTCGTGATGACAAGGAAAAGGGAAAGGGAAAGGGAAAGTTATTGCCGTGCCTACCGGCAGGCAGGCGAGGAACGATAGTGACGAAGCAATCTCAAAGCTATCAACTCCCGACAAACGACTCCCAACCAATATGAGGTGATTTTTTGGAGAAAGAAAGAGTTGCTGTTGCCATGAGTGGAGGCGTTGACAGCGCTGTTGCGGCTGTATTGCTTATAGATGAAGGATATGAGGTATTCGGCATTACTATGGTTCTTTTTTCTGATTTAAGCCACCTAAACAACGCCAGACGCGTGTGTGATATTTTAAATATTCCTCATTATGTTGTTGATTATACATCTATATTTAAGGAGAAAGTGATTGACCCGTTTTGTAGTGAATATTTAGCAGGCAGAACGCCTAATCCCTGTGTTGCTTGTAACAAATTTATTAAAATGGGCGTTTTGCTCGATAAAGCTCTTGATGAAGGGGCGACTTATTTAGCAACAGGTCACTATACTAAAGCTGAGTATGATCCCAAGGGCGAACGCTATCTGCTTTACAAGGGGAAAGACAGGACAAAAGATCAATCATATTTACTTTGGTCGTTGAGTCAAGGTCAACTTAGTTATTTAAAAACTCCGTTAGGGAATATGATTAAGAGTGAAGTTCTCAAAATTGCTAAGGAAAAATCCTTGATTGAACTCGAATCCGAAAGTCAGGAAATTTGCTTCATCCCCGACGATGATTATCGAATATTTCTGGCGGAAAAATTTGATGAGTTTATAATGCCTGGGGATATTGTTGACAAGAAAGGCAAGGTGTTGGGAAGACACAAGGGGTTACCTTTTTATACAATAGGTCAGCGAAAAGGTCTGGGGATATCAAATGAAAAACCGCTATATGTTGTTGGTTTAATCAAGGATAACAACATTGTAGTCGTGGGGGAAGAGGACGATTTGTTAAAATTGGAGCTGACCGCCTCAAATTTGAATTTCATTCCCTTTGATTTTTTGGATAAGGAAATTAAAGTTGAAGCTCAAATTAGATACAACATGAGTCCTTCGTTGGCAAAGATTTCTCCCATTGATGACGATAAAGTAATTGTTAAATTCAATAAAAGACAGAGGGCCATTGCTCCAGGACAGTCCATAGTTTTTTATGATGGAGAAAAGGTTTTAGGCGGCGGAATAATTGATTTTGCGAGCTAGAATTTGATTTTGCGATATGATAAACTTTTGTTAAATTTTGATGGGGGATAAAATGAACTGGTTAAATGTTTTGTATGTTGTTTTGACGCTGGCAGTTATTGTTATTTCGATGGGAATAATCATGTTCTTTTTGCGGCTTTCAAAAACATTGAGCAATGTAAATGTTTTAATTGAAGATATTCACAAAGAAATTATGCCTATCATTTTAAGTCTGCAGATTACGGTGGACAAGACGAATGAGAGTCTTTCCGCGTTTGACGAGGTTGCTAGGTCTGTAAGAGATATCAGCAATAAATTCAATGTGGTTGTCAGGGTTTTACAGGAGGCAATGTCATCGCCGTTAATTAAATTGGCAGGTGTGTCTGCAGGGGCAAAAAAGATTTTAAATACGTTGGTGAAGGGAGAAAACAGATAAAATGAGCAGAAAAAAAGGCTCGTCTGCCGTGTTTGGGTTGGGTGTCTTGGCTGGATTCGGGCTCATTTTAACACTTAGTCCCATTGCGAGAGAAATTTTTAAAGAAAAATTGTCAGAAACAGTTGAAATAGCCAAACCGTATGTTCAAAAATATAAAGCCCGACTATTTGAAGCGATAGAAGCAGGAAAGGAAGCCGCTTGGAAGAAGGAAGAAGAGCTTGAAGAGAAATTTCAGTTGATTGATCAGGAATCTTTTAAAGAGGAAGAAACCCCTGATTACATAGTTTAAATTTATTTTTTAAAACTTCTTTTCATCTATTTCACTGAGGGGAATTATTGGACAAAGAAAACGAAACCATCGTTGATAAGTATAAAAAATTAGGCATTGTTGTCTGGTCGATCATCGGTTTAACGGTGCTCATTTTGGGTATTTCGCTTTTCTTATTTAAGATTAGAGGATCGCTGTGTCTTTTTTTATATGCATTTATAGTTGTTTATCTCCTGAGACCCGCAGTCGATTACTTTCAAAAAAAAGGCATGCCGCGCTTATTATCAATTTTGATGGCATATCTTCTTCTTCTGCTCATAATTGGTTTGATTTTGGTTATCATAGTTCCGATAGTAGTTACTCAAGCGAAAAGCTTGCTCGCTCATCTGCCAGTTTATTTTATAACCATCGAGCGCTTGATTGAAGATTACCAAAGCCAATATGAAGCTTTGCATATTCCTCCTGCGGCCGTTGATCTTATCGAAAACTCTGTCAATCAGATTACAGATGCGTTGGTTAAAACGGCCTCAAATTTGCCGACTTATACAATAAATATTTTTTCATTTGCGATAAATGCCGTTATTACACCTTTATTTGCTCTTATAATTTCTTTTTATATATTAAAAGACTTGAACGAAATTAAAAATACGTTTATTGGTTTGGTACCAGGTAAATATCGCGATGAAACTAAATTGGTATTGCGTAAAATAGACGTCATATTAAGGGGTTTTATCAAGGGACATCTTTTGTTAATGTTGACTGTTGGCACTTTAAGCTGGTTGGCCCTGTTGGTTTTAGGCGTGGATTATGCCTTTATACTTGGTTTAATTATCGGACTTCTCGATATTATCCCTTATTTGGGTCCCATAGTGGGAGGAGTGCTGGCGGTTCTTGTTGCGTTTTTTAAATCTCCCACGACAGCTTTATGGGTGGTGGTTGTAATGGTGGTAGTTCAGCAGGTTGAGGGTTTATTTATTGCACCAAAAGTAATGGGTAAACATGTTGATTTACATCCAATGGTTGTGATGTTTGCGATGATTGTGGGCGGAACCCTTCTGGGAATATTTGGAGTTCTTTTGGCAATACCGATAACGGCTGTCGGGAAAGGCATATTCTATTATTATCTTGAGAAGCGAAGCCAACAAGGAACATAACAGAAGATGTAAATGCGGTACAATTTCAAGAAATTGATATGGAGTGATTTGCATAGATGAGGAGTTCAGAAATTAGAAAGAAGTTCCTTTCTTTTTTCGAAAAGAAAGGGCATGTTGTTTTACCAAGTTCATCTTTGGCTCCCGATGACCCGACACTTTTATTAACTACTGCTGGAATGGTTCAGTTTAAACCGATTTTTCAAGGTGAGATAAAGCCGACATATACCCGTGCTGCCACAGTTCAGAAGTGTGTTAGAACCACAGATATTGAAAATGTGGGGCACACGGCTCGGCATCTAACTTTTTTTGAGATGCTGGGAAATTTTTCTTTCGGAGACTATTATAAAAAAGAGATTATTCCTTGGTCGTGGGAGTTTTTGACGAAAGATTTGGGGTTCGACAAGTCAAAATTATGGATAACGGTCTATAAAGAAGATGATGAGGCTTTTGATATCTGGCATAAAGACGTTGGAATTCCCAAAGAGCGTATTGTCATAATGGGCGAAGAGGATAATTTTTGGTCAGCCGGACCCACTGGCCCTTGCGGACCATGCTCGGAAATATTGTATGACTTTGGCGAAGAAGAAGGCTGCGGTAAGCCGAATTGTTCGGTTGGATGTGATTGCGACAGATTTCTTGAAGTTTGGAATCTAGTTTTTATGCAGTTTAACAGGGACGATAATGGTATTCTCCACCCCCTACCGAAAAAAAATGTTGATACAGGCCTTGGCTTAGAACGCGCGGCATCCATTCTTCAAAAAGTCCCAACAAACTTTGAAACAGATTTAATTAAACCCATTATCGATAAAATTGCCGAGATTGGGAAGATTAACTATGGGGATGATAAAATCATCGATACATCTTTAAAAATTATTGCTGACCACGCGCGCGCGATGACCCTTCTTGTGGGTGACGGCATTTTGCCTTCAAACGAAGGGAGAGGATATGTTCTACGACGGCTCATTAGAAGGGCGGTTCGGCATGGGCGGTTAATTGGCATAGAAAAACGGTTTTTAACGGATATCTCCGCCATCGTTATAAGTATCATGAAGGATACTTACGTTGATTTGAAAGATAACGATGAATACATATATCGTATTTTGGAAAATGAGGAAGAGAGATTTTCGGCTACATTAAAACAGGGTTTGAATATTTTAGATGCGGTTATTGAAAGAGAAAAGGGGAAAGGGTCTTCTTGTGTCGATGGAAACTCGGTTTTTCAACTTTACGATACCTATGGCTTTCCTTTGGAGTTGACTCGCGAAATTGCGGAAGAAAACGGGTTAGAAATTAACCAAGAAAGCTTCGATGAGCTTATGAGAAAACAGAGGAAAAAAGCTCGATCCGCACGTGGAGAAGCACGATTTGAGATTGCCGCAGAGGTATATACCGAAGTTTTTGATCAATTTGGAAAAACCAAATTTATTGGGTATTCCAAGAATACAGAAGAAGCAAACATTCAGTCAATTATAAGAGGAAATGTGGCCGTTCCACGCGCACAAAAGGGTGATGAAATTGAGATAATTCTAGATCAGACACCTTTTTATGCGGAACGGGGTGGTCAAGTTGGGGACGAAGGCTTAATTGAAACATCAACTGGCAAGGTTAAAGTGAACAAGGTTTTTATGCTGATTCCCGAGATGTTTATTCATAAAGGGGTCGTTGAAGAAGGGGTTGTAGAAGCTTCCCAGAAGTCTAAGGCAACGGTGGATGCAAAGAGACGCAAAGATATATCCCGAAATCATACCGCGACACACATTCTCCACTGGGCGCTACGTAAAACTTTGGGGAATCACGTTAAACAAGCAGGTTCCTATGTCGGCAGTGACCGATTAAGGTTTGATTTTACGCACTTTGAATCGATAACCTCGGATTCACTTCAAAGAATTGAGAGGTTGGTAAATGAGAAGATTATGGAAAACGAGTCTGTAAAAACTTATGTGACCTCGTTTGATTTTGCACGAGAACAGGGAGCTACCGCTTTATTTGGGGAGAAATATGGGAAATTTGTTCGTGTTTTAGAAGTTGGTGATTTTAGCAAAGAACTATGCGGCGGCACACACGTTGGCCGAACCGGTGAAATGGGCCTATTTAAAATTGTTAGCGAGGGAAGCGTCGCTGCCAATACTCGGAGAATCGAAGCGCTTACGTCTTATGAGGCGCTAAATTATGTGGCTAAAGAAGAAGAGCAATTGAAGAAGCTTGTTGATTTGCTTAAGGTTAAAAGCTCTGAAGTCGTTAAAAAAGTGAAGAATCTTATGTCCACGCTTAAAAAGAACGAAAAAACGATAGAAAATTTACAATCAAAAATAGCAAAGATCAAAGTCAAGGATTTAATTTCTTCGGCTCATCAGATTGGTGATTTAAAGATGATAACGGGAGAAGTTGATGCCGAGGATATGATCGTTTTGAGATCGTTTATTGATATGCTGAGGGAGGGGATAGGAGAGGGAATCATAGTTTTAGGAGCATCATCAGAAGGCAAGGCCCTGCTTATTTCAGCCGTTTCAGCCGGTTTGGTTAAGTCAGGATTTAGCGCTGGCGCTATCCTTAAAAAAATTGCTCCAATCGTGAGCGGCGGCGGTGGAGGTAAGCCCGAAATGGCGCAAGCTGGTGGAAAAAATCCCGACAAACTTAAAGAAGCCCTCATGGAAGCAGTAAAATATGTTCAAAAAGAATATGATATGTTAAAAAATAACAAATGATTCCCATTCGAGATGAGGCCTTCATTTATGAGAAAGATTGGGTTAGATGTTGGTTCAAGGCGCACAGGAGTTGCTCTTTCTGATGCTCTTTGCGTAACTGCGCAACCGTTTACCACGATTTATCGCAGTAATTTTGATGATGAAGTAAAAACCTTAAGAAAATTAATAGAAGATCATAATGTGAATGAAGTGATTGTAGGCATTCCTTATAGTTTAAATGGAACTGTTGGCCCTCAAGCGCAATTGGTTATTGATTACATTGCGAAACTTCGTGATAATTTGAATATTCCAGTTTTAGAGTGGGACGAGAGACTAACAACTGTTTTAGCAGAAAGATCTCTTGCTTCTGCAAATCTTAGCCATAACAAAAAGAAAAAATTAGTGGATAAGGTCGCTGCCGCTCTTATTTTACAAAGTTATTTGGATAGCGTTCAAAAGAAAGGAAGATAATTCTGATAACTTGCAGAGCACGAAAGCATTTAAAAAAGAAGAAAAAGAGACAACTAAAACCCATTCATATAATCATTTCCATAGTTGTTCTACTTATTTTTATTGGGTGCAGGGGATATATTGGCCTTAAAAACTTAAAACCAGTTGCCTCGAAAGAAGATAACACCGTAAAAACAAGTGTTTCGGTGGAAATTACCCCCGGTTTAGGAATAGCTGAAATCGGAAAGATTTTAGTGGATAAAAACGTTATTTCTAATGCTTTTTATTTTGATTTGTACGCAAAATCTAGTGGTTTAGGAAGTCGTTTTAAGCCGGGCAATTATATCTTTAGCGAAAATATGAAATATGGAGAGGTTGTCAAAATTCTTGCCGAGGGACCGCGCAAAAAAAAGATTTATAAAATAGTTATCCCAGAAGGTTTCACGGTAGAACAAATAGCTGAACGGCTTGATAAAAATACACCCATCAATGGGGGAGAATTTAAGAGATTGGCTTTGGACATAAGGGGTTTAGGAGCTCTAAATTATTATTTTCTCAAGGATAATCAAGCCGGATCTCTGGAAGGGTATCTTTTTCCTAAAACGTATAGTTTTTTGGAAGAAAAAACTGCTGAAGAAGTTTTGCGAATCATGCTCGACCAATTTGATGAAGAAATCGGTAAGTTTGACTTCGGTTATGCTAAGGAAAAGGGCATGTCAATTCACGAGATTATTACTATAGCATCTTTAATCGAAAAAGAGGTTAGCATTCCAGCAGAGAGAGAAGTGGTGGCGGCGGTTATATATAATCGCCTCAAGAAGGGCATGTCCTTACAGATGTGTGCTACTGTTCAGTATGTGTTGCCTGAAAGAAAACAACATCTTTCTAACGAGGACTTAAAGATCGATTCTCCTTATAATACTTACATTTATCGCGGTCTCCCGCCGGGTCCAATCTGTAATCCCGGTTCGACTTCCATAAGAGCTGCTTTAAATCCCGCATCGGTGGATTACCTATACTATGTATTGACAGGTTCCGATGGTTCCCATACCTTTACAAACTCTTATGATGAATTCATAAAGGCAAAAAAAGACGCTAAAAACGGACAGTGATTCTTATGCGGTGTAATGAAATCAAACGGCCCGAGTTGCTTGCTCCTGCCGGGAACCTTGAAAAACTTCGGTTTGCAATTTTGTATGGCGCCGATGCTGTATATATAGGGGGAAAACAATACAGTTTGCGCCAAGCTGCTGATAACTTTACCATCTCCGAAATTAAAGAAGGTGTAAGTTTTGCTCATGCAAACGGAGTTAAGGTTTACGTAACAGTTAATATTTTTGCCCGTAATGAAGACTTAAAAGGTTTGAAAGACTACCTCCTTAACTTATCTGAAGTGGGAGTTGATGCTATAATTGTTGCCGATACGGGTGTTTTCTCTGTGGCAAGGGAGATAATTCCGGGGGTTCCTGTACATATAAGCACGCAGGCAAATGTGACAAATGTCGCAGCTGTTCGGTTTTGGAAAGAAATGGGGGCAAAAAGGGTAACTTTGGCCAGAGAGTTGTCTTTTTTTGAGATTAAGCAGATTGTTCAAAGTGCCGATATAGAAGCTGAGGTATTTGTTCATGGCGCGATGTGTATAGCATACTCGGGGCGGTGTTTAATGAGCAAATATTTAGTCAACAGAGAGGCTAACCAAGGTGACTGCGCGCATAGTTGTCGGTGGCGTTATTTTCTGGTGGAAGAGCAAAGGCCAGGTGAATATCATCTTGTTTTAGAGGATGAACGTGGGACATATTTTTTTAATTCAAAGGATTTATGTCTTGCAAGGCATATCCCTGATTTAATTTTGGGGGGTATTGATAGTTTAAAGATAGAAGGAAGAATGAAGAGTCTTTACTATGTTGCTGTAGTTACTAATGTGTATAGACAAGTAATAGATAGCTACTGTGCTAATCCCAGTGAGTTTATCTTTCGGGATGAGTGGATTGATGAACTAAAGAAAGTGAGCCATAGAAAATACACAACGGGTTTTTTTATGAAAGAAGCTCCTCTTTTCAAACAAGGGGAAACAGAATTAGCTTATTCATCTGATTACGAAAAAGTTTATGATTTTGTGGGGGTAGTGAGCGAATATAAAGAGAAAGAAAAATTTATAAGGGTTGCTGTACGAAATCGTATCTCTGTTGGAGAGGAGATAGAGGTTTTTGGTCCCGGGGGGACATCAAACTTTAAGCTTTTATCGATGCGGAATGTCAAAAATGGCGAGAGATTGGATGTAGCTCATGCCAATTATGCAGTAGATATTCCAGTTGAGGTGAAATTGGTTAAAAATTCAATTTTAAGAAGAAAGGTGAGGAATTAGAAGCTGGGAATTAGGAAAAAACCTAAAAAAATTGTTCTTTATAGTTATAAGTCATAGTTTATCAATAAAATCTATGAACAAAGAACTATTAAATATAAACTATTAACCATAAATCATAGACTATAAACTGAATTTTGAAGGGGCATTTAGGTTGGCGAATTTTGAATTTATAGAGAAGTTTTATCCCGACAGATATTATGATTCAATTTTTGATATCGATTTCGATTTGCTAAAAGGAAACGGGATAAGGGGTTTGTTGATTGATCTTGATAACACGATAATACCCAGAGATGAGGACGAAGTCTCAGAAGATTTAAGGTATTGGTTCTTAAATTTATCCAAAAAGGGATTCAAGGTTTGCATAGTTTCAAACAATTGGAAATCAAGAGTTTCTGAGATTGCGGAAGAGTTGGGATTGCCGCTTATTGCCAGAGCCGTAAAACCGAAAAAAAGGGCTTTTGAGCAAGGGATGAAACTTTTAAAAACAAACAAGAATCAAACGGCTGTTATTGGGGATCAGGTGTTTACTGATGTGTTCGGGGGGAACCGAACGGGGTTGTTTACCATACTTGTAGTGCCTTTAAGTGACTGCGACTTGTTTTATACAAAATTTTTGAGAAAATTGGAGCGTATAATTTTAAAGCGGATTCGAAAAGAAAAATAAAAAGGCAGCCGATGTTAAGAATTGATGGGAACACAAAGCTTGTTGGAATAATAGGATATCCGTTGGAGCACACTCTTTCTCCAACTATTCAAAATGCTGCTTTCGCGCACCTTGGTTTAAATTGGTGCTACCTCGCCTTAACGGTAGAATCTAAGCATCTAGAAGATGCGTTAAATGGCCTTTGTGCGATTAAAAATTTTGTTGGCGCCAATGTGACCATGCCTTACAAAGAGAAAGTTTTTTCTTCCTTAGATGAAGTTTCATCATACGCTCAAATTGTTGGAGCTGTTAACACGCTCCACATAAGAGATGATAAGATAATTGGATACAATACTGACGGAAGAGGTTTTTTGACCGCCCTTGTTCAAGATGGCGGCTATAATCCAAAAGACAAGAACGTTTTAATAGTTGGCGCTGGCGGGGCCGCGCGTTCAATCGCAGTTACCTTGGCGCTGTCAGGAGTAAATGAGCTAAAACTCTTGAATCGCACTCGGGCAAGAGCGGAGGAGCTTCATTTTTTACTTAGAAACAATTTTCCTTGTGAGGTAAAGGTCTTTGATTTTCAGGATGATTTGGAGTCAATCTTTTCCTCCGCTGAGCTTATTATCAACGCGACTCCCATAGGGATGTCAGAGGAAGCATATCCTTTTCCTGTCGAACTGATATCCAACAAGCATTTTATATGTGATTTAATTTATAAGCCACTGGAGACCCCCCTTCTTGCGGCTGCAAAGAAAATTGGGGTTAAAACAATGGGTGGGTTAAGTATGCTTTTACATCAGGGCGCGGCTGCATTTGAAATTTGGACTAATTTAAATCCACCGCTTGAGGTAATGCGGCGAGCAATAAAAGATGTTCTGGCTTTAGAGAATTTCTAAAGGTGAAATTTTATGGCAAAGTCCACTAAAAGGTTGGGAAAAATACTATTAGATTCGGGGCTCATAAGCGAGGAGCAGCTTAAGGAAGCGATAAGCTGCTGTGAGGACGGTAAGTCGTTAACCAGGGCTTTGGTTGAGAGTGGTTTTGTTTCCGAAGTTAATATAGCCCGTGTTCTTGCAGAACAAATGAATCTTCCGTTTGTGGATTTGGCTCATTTCAAGATTGACCCGAATGCATGCGCGGCTGTTTCTGAAGAGATGGCGCGTCGTTATATGGTGCTACCGATTAAATTTGAACTGGATAAGTTGATTGTGGCTATGGCTGACCCTGCAAACATATTTGCTGTCGATGACCTTAGAATTGTCACTGGGTATGAGATAAAATCCGTCGTTGTCATAGAATCGGATCTTTTGGTTGCCATAGAGCGGTTTTGCAGGATGGATAGGGTTGTTGATGAGTATGTTGAGAGTGCTGTTACAGAAAAAGAGAGGAAGATAGAGACTCTAACAGAAGCGGCCGGGGCCCAAGAGGCGCCGATTGTAAAGTTTGTTCAATCGGTTATTCTCAAGGCGGTAGCCGACAGAGCCAGCGATATACACATAGAACCAGAAGATGATGATTTTCGAGTAAGATTTAGAATTGACGGGGTTCTTCACGAGGTTATGCGTTCCCCTAAACGCACGCAAGGTCCGGTACTGTCGAGACTAAAGATTATGGCTGGCATGGATATTGCCGAGCACCGCAAACCTCAAGATGGGAGATTTGGCTTGTCCGTGCGGAAAAACCCAATCGACTTTCGAGTGGCCTCTCTTCCAACCGTCTATGGGGAAAAAATTGTCCTTCGGTTGCTCAAGAGGGAAAATGTGTTGATAGAGCTTGGAGAGCTCGGATTTTTACCCAAAACACTCGAGCGATTCAAATCTTCCTTCACCAAGCCGTATGGGATGATCCTGGTTACAGGCCCGACGGGAAGCGGTAAATCTACAACTCTTTACGCGACTCTAAATGTTTTAAACTCGCCGGAGAAAAATATAATCACCGTCGAAGATCCCGTTGAGTATAGGTTGGACGGAGTTAGCCAAACGCAAATAAATCCGAAGGCGGGGCTCACCTTCGCCGGCGGGCTAAGGTCAATTTTGCGAAATGATCCCGACATAATCATGGTTGGGGAGATAAGAGATAGGGAGACCGCGCTAATCGCAATCGAATCCGCCTTGACCGGTCACCTCGTACTCTCAACGCTTCATACAAACGATGCTTCTTCCGCAATTACGCGGCTTACGGAGATGGGAATAGAGCCGTTCTTAACCTCGTCTGCTGTTGATGCTGTTGTGGCTCAAAGACTTGCAAGGCGACTATGTCCCCATTGCAAAGAGGCATATACACCAACTTCCGAGATACAAAAGGAGCTTGGACTCCCGCTTGATGAAAAAGTAACCTTGTATCGGGCAAAGGGTTGCAATAAGTGCAACGATACTGGTTATAGAGGAAGAGTTGGTCTTTACGAGTTAATGATAGTGGGCGAGACCATAGAGCGGCTTACCGTGGAAAGGAAAAGCGCCGAGGAAATAAAGAAGGTCGCGGTATCTGAAGGTATGCTTACCTTGCGACAGGATGGCGTGGAGAAAGCGCTCAAAGGAATAACTTCGTTAGAGGAAGTAATGAGGGTGGTTGTGT
>Ga0209614_1000659_pt1 | contig 29295 bp, 21 predicted proteins | sample BlaSprsedimmetaG_FD_185484 | JGI IMG/M metagenome (GOLD analysis project Ga0209614, IMG submission 185484) | Hot spring sediment bacterial and archeal communities from California, USA to study Microbial Dark Matter (Phase II) - Blank Spring... ... | reverse complement strand
CATAATATACTGATAATATACATTTTAAGCAAGTATTATTGTGTGCTCAAAAAACATTAGTGTTGAAGAATAAAAGACCTTTTTAGACTGGACTCATATATGGAGGCCCTCATCGGACCGGACACGGTCAACACGGCTCCGGTCGAAACCCTCGATGCCTACCGCGATCACGGCGATCCGAAATCACGCCTCGAACAAGATATTGAAGAAGCCGGTTGGATCATGGAACGATTGCCGGAACTCGGGATCAGCATCGACAAGGTGACTCAGCAGCTTGAGGACGAAGGCGTCGTAAAGTTCAACCAGCCGTTCGACAAACTGATGGAAACCCTGGCCCAAAGGTCGCCACGGTAAGGGACAACCGCCGGAAAGGAGCGAAAGCATGTCTGAGCGACAAACGCCGAATGAACAGCGATCCGTGGCCTATTTCTCCATGGAGATAGGCATTGACGAGAACATCCGCACGTACAGCGGCGGCCTGGGCATCCTCGCCGGCGATACGATCCGCTCCGCGGCCGACCTCAATGTTCCCATGGTGGCCGTTACCCTCCTTTATCGCAAGGGCTACTTCCGCCAGACGCTCGAGACGGATGGATGGCAGCGGGAGGAGTCGGCGGCATGGGCGGTCGAGGACTTTCTGGAAGAAATGTCCCAGCGTATCTCGGTCGACGTGGAAGGGCGGACCGTGCATCTCCGCTCCTGGAAGCTCGACGTCACAGGGATCGGCGGCGCCACCGTCCCGATCTATTTCCTCGACGCCGATCTCGACGACAACTCCGAATGGGATCGGCATCTGACGCAATCCCTGTACGGCGGGGACGAACACTACCGGCTTTCGCAGGAGGTGATTCTTGGCATCGGCGGTGTCCGGATGCTCCGCGCGCTGGGCCATGACCACATTCGAAGTTTTCATCTCAACGAAGGGCATGCCGCCCTCCTGGCTCTCGAACTCCTGGACGAGGCGGCGCATCAGGCCGGCAGGGAACAGCTCGCTCCAGCCGACATAGAGACCGTTCGGGGCCAATGCGTCTTCACGACCCATACCCCGGTCCCCGCCGGCCACGACCAGTTCCCGGCCGAACTGGCCCGAAAGGTGATCGGAGCGCGGGAGGATTTCTTTGGCCTGGAAGGGGTCCTCCACGAGGGGAACGTCCTCAATATGACGTACCTGGCCCTCAACCTGAGCCGCCATGTCAACGGCGTGGCCCGAAAACACGGAGAAATCTCGCGGCTCATGTTTGCCGGCTATTCCATTGACGCCATCACCAACGGCGTGCATGCCGCCACCTGGGTGTCGGCGCCGTTCAGAGACCTCTTTGACCGTTATATCCCGCATTGGAAAGACGACAGTTTCAACCTGCGTTATGCGTTGAGTCTTCCCCCGGGGGAGGTGTGGGACGCCCACATGCATGGCAAGAGGCGACTGCTCGACCAGGTAAAGCGGGAGACGGGTGTCGCCATGGAGGCCAACGTGCTGACCATCGGGTTTGCCCGGCGGGTCTCGACCTACAAACGCGCCGCCCTATTGTTTCAGGACATGGAGCGGCTGAGGAAGATCTCCGCCGAATCCGGCGGAATCCAGGTGATTTACGCCGGCAAGGCGCACCCGAAGGATGAGGGAGGCAAGCAGCTCATCAAGCAGATTTTCCAGGCGAAAGACGCCTTGAAAGACGACATCCGGATTGCGTACCTGGAGAATTACACCATGGCGTTGGGTGCAATGTTGACGGCCGGCGTCGACATCTGGCTGAACACCCCCGAGCCCCCCATGGAAGCCTCGGGCACCAGCGGAATGAAAGCGGCGCTCAACGGGGTGCCGCACTTCAGCGTGCTGGACGGCTGGTGGATCGAGGGGCATATCGAGGGGCTGACCGGCTGGTCTATTGGCGATGCGGTGGTGGGAAAGGGCGAACATCGGGACCATTCTCTGGACGCCCCCTCTCTTTACGAGAAGCTGGAAAAGACCATCCTGCCTCTCTTCTACCGCGATCGGGAAGGCTTCACGAACGTGATGATCCATTCCATCGCCATCAACGGGTCTTTTTTCAACACCCAGAGGATGATGCAGCAGTATGTGCTGAACGCCTATTACGCGCGCTGAGGATGAATATGAAAAAAGAAGCGACACCTGTACATTGGCATGCGATGGATCAAGAGGCGGTCTTTGAGCGCCTGGAAACCGGGACCGATGGTCTCGACGAAACGACGGCGAAAAAACGGATCGAAGAAACGGGACAGAACTCGCTGGAAGCCGAGGAAGGCATCAGCCCGTGGCGTCTGCTGGCGCGACAGGTGCATAACCCGTTGATCTATCTGTTGGCCGGCGCGGCAACACTGTCCTTCGTGATCGGCCATCGCGTGGATGCGGCGGTGATTGCGGGCGTGGTCGTACTCAACACGTTGCTCGGGTTCATTCAGGAATGGCGGGCCGAGGGCGCCTTGAACGCCCTGCGCAAGATGGCCGCGCATCACGCCCGGGTATTGAGAGACGGCCAACCCGTGGAAATCGAGGCTTCCCAAGTGGTGCCCGGGGATGTGCTGGTGCTCGAAACGGGGGACTGGGTGGCCGCCGACGCCCGCATGCTTTCCGGCGATCATCTGAAGACGGACGAATCCGCCTTAACAGGGGAGTCTCAACCGGTCGCCAAGCAATCCGAAAAAGTGGCGGAAGATGCGCCCTTGGCGGATCGTCACAATATGGTGTGGATGTCCACCAACGTGACCGGCGGCCGCGGCCGGGCGGTGGTGGTCGAGACCGGAATGCGCACCGCCATGGGGAAGATTGCCGGAGACGTGCGCGCCACCGTCCGGGAGAGCACGCCGCTCCAGAAGCGCATGCACAAACTGGGTATTGTTCTGGGGATCGGCGGGGTCGTCATGGCGATCGGCGTGTTCGGGCTGGGCTTGCTGCGAGGTCATGAATGGGGCGAAATATTGATGTATGCCGTGGCCGTGGCGGTCTCGGCCATACCGGAAGGCCTGCCTGCCGTCATCAGTGTGACCCTGGCCCTCGGCGTGCGGCGCATGGCCCAGCGCAACGCGATTGTCAGACGCATGTCGGCTGTCGAAACCCTCGGTTCCACCACCGTCATCTGCTCCGACAAGACCGGCACGATCACCGAGAATCAGATGACCGTGCGACGGCTCTGGGCGGGCGGCCGGACGTTTGAGGCGAGCGGCGACGGCTATCGGCCCGAAGGGGAATTGAAGCAAGCGGGCGGTGAAACGGTTGGCGAGCGGCCCGATGCCCTTGAACGGCTTCTACGAATCGGCGCGTTGTCCAGCAATGCCGACCTGAAGAAAGAGGAGGGGCAGTGGCGCGTCGAGGGCAATCCAAGCGAAGGGGCACTGCTGGCCGTGACGATCAAGTCCGGCATGGACATCGGCCCGATGCGAGAGCAGAGCCGGCGCCTTGCGGAGATCCCCTTCTCCAGCGATGCCAAGTACAATGCAACCCTCCATTCGGACCGGGAAGGGGCGGGACGCGTTGTCTTCGTCAAAGGCGCTCCGGAAAGGATCCTGGAATTCTGCTCCCATGTGTCGCGGGACGGGAAGCCGGTGGAACTCGACGAGGATCTTCGCCGGGAGATCGGTGAGATCGGCGAAACCTATGCGGCCGAGGCGCTGCGTGTGATGGCCGGCGCGTACCGGGAGATGTCGACGGATCAGGATGGGCTGGAGTCGGCCGATGTGGAAAGCGGCCTGATTTTTACAGGGCTATGGGGCATGTTCGACCCGCCGCGCAAGGAAAGCGCGCAGGCCGTCAGCGACGCCAGGGGCGCGGGGATCCATCCGGTCATGATCACGGGTGATCACGCGGTCACGGCGCTGGCGATTGCCCGGAAAGTGGGAATTACCGAGGATGGACCGGTCCTGACCGGAGTGGATATCGAGAAGATGGAGAAGCCCGAGCTGGCCAAGGCGGCGCTGGCGGGGGGCGTATTCGCCCGCGTCTCCCCCGCGCACAAGCTCAAGCTCATGGAGGCGTTCAAGGAGCAGGGGCATATCGTCGCCATGACCGGGGACGGCGTGAACGACGCCCCCGCGCTGAAAGGCGCGGACATCGGCATCGCCATGGGCCGGGCCGGCACCGAGGTGGCCAAGGAAGCCGCCGACATGGTGCTGACGGACGACAACTTTGCGACGATCGTTCACGCGGTGGAAGAAGGCCGGGTTATCTACAGCAACCTGCGTCGCGTAGTGTATTTCCTTCTGACGACCAACCTAGGCGAAATTCTAACCCTGGTTGGCGCGCTGGCCATCGGTCTGGATTTACCCCTGACCGCGGTCATGATCCTCTGGATCAATTTGGTGACGGATGGCGCCTGCACCGTGCCGCTCGGCGTCGAGCCCAGACACTCGGATGTCCTCAAGCACCCGCCGCGGGCACCCAAGGCCTTCATTGTGGACCGTCGCGTGGCCTTGCGTATGGCGCTGCTGATGCCAATCATGGCTGCCGGTACGCTTGGCCTTTTCTGGTATGCAAGGCAAAATGGCGATCTGGCTTACGCGAGAACCGTCGCCTTCACCGCCATGGCGGCCTTCCAGTGGTTTCAGGCCTTCAATGCGCGCTCCAACTACCAGTCCCTATTTTCTATCGGGGTGTTCAGCAATCGATCGCTGCTTGTGGGCGTGGGAGTGGCCATTCTACTGCAACTCGGAGCCGTACACACCGTGATCGGACATCGGCTCCTCGGCACCACCGGCCTTTCGTGGACAGACTGGCTCATGATCGTCCTGGTGTCGAGCTCGATTTGGGTGGCCGATGAAATATTGAAGTGGTTCGGGGTATACGGAAAAGGACAAAGGAGTCAATGAAACCATCCATTCCACACATATTGACGATCTATGGAGGCTCATCGAACATCAAGTTCGCGCTGCTCTGCTACCAGGTCAAAAAATGGATCGACGGTTTAGCGGCGGCGCTAGGCGGACTGGATACGCTTGTCTTTACCGGTGGCATCGGAGAGAATGCAACCACGGTCCGCGTCATTCGCACGGATGAAGAACGCATGATAGCCGAGACTGTTTGCAACGTACTTGGCATTTGCAGCTAAGAGGAGAACTGAAACATGAAGACGAAGACAAAGACCCTCACCCCCGATCTGCTCCGCAAAATGGACGCCTATTGGCGTGCCGCCAATTATTTGTCGGTCGGGCAAATCTATCTGTATGACAATCCACTATTAAAAAAACCGTTGAAGTTGGAACACATCAAGCCGCGCCTGCTCGGTCATTGGGGCACGACGCCGGGGCTGAACTTCATCTACGTTCACCTGAATCGCGTCATCAAGGAGCACGACCTGAACGTCATCTATGTCACTGGTCCGGGCCACGGAGGTCCGGGTCTGGTGGCCAACGCCTATTTGGAGGGAACCTACAGCGAGGTTTACCCCAACATCTCGCAAGATGAGGACGGGATGCGGCGGCTGTTCAAACAGTTCTCTTTCCCCGGCGGCATTCCGAGCCACGTTGCGCCGGAGACGCCGGGCTCGATTCACGAGGGGGGCGAGCTGGGGTATTCGCTGTCCCATGCCTTTGGGGCGGCCTTCGACAATCCCGATCTGCTGGTCGCCTGCGTGGTCGGCGATGGCGAAGCCGAGACCGGCCCGCTCGCCACGAGCTGGCACTCGAACAAGTTCCTCAATCCGGTCCATGACGGCGCCGTGTTGCCGATTCTGCACCTGAACGGCTACAAGATCGCCGGCCCCACTGTGTTGGCGCGCATTTCCCGTGACGAACTGGAAGCACTCTTCAGGGGTTATGGCTACACACCCTATTTTGTTGAGGGCGACGACCCCGAGAAGATGCATCCCCTCATGGCCGCCACGCTAGACCGGGTGGTCGGCGAGATTCAGAGAATCCAGCATGACGCCCGCGAGAAGGGGTTCAAGGAGCGGCCCCTCTGGCCCATGATCATCCTGCGCTCGCCGAAGGGCTGGACCGGCCCGAAAGCCGTGGACGGCAAGCCGGCGGAAGGCACGTGGCGCTCGCATCAGGTGCCGATGGGTGACATGAGTCATACGGGACATGTGAAGATTCTGGAAAAGTGGATGAAAAGTTACAGTCCAAAGAAGTTGTTCGATAAAGCAGGAAAACTGCTTCCCGATCTCGCGGAATTGGCCCCGCAAGGCGAGAGCCGCATGAGCGCCAATCCTCACGCCAACGGCGGCCTGTTCCTGCGCGATCTCCGCCTGCCTGATTTCCGTGACTACGCGGTCAACGTCCCCAAGCCAGGCGCCGTAGATGCCGAAGCCACCCGCGTGCAGGGCGAGTTTATCCGTGACGTGATTGTGCGGAATCCAAATACCTTCCGAGTTTTCAGCCCGGACGAGACGGCATCGAACCGCTGGGGCGCCACCTTTGAGGTGACGGATCGTTGCTCGACGGCGGAGATCGTCCCAGGCGACGACCATGTCGCGCCCGACGGCCGGATCATGGAAATGCTGAGCGAGCATCAATGCCAGGGCTGGCTCGAAGGGTATCTGCTGACCGGCCGTCACGGCTTCTTCTCCTGCTATGAGGCATTCATTCACATCGTGGACTCCATGTTCAATCAGCACGCCAAGTGGTTGGACGTGTGCGAAGAGATTCCGTGGCGTCGGCCGATCGCTTCTCTGAACTACCTGCTCTCGTCGCATGTGTGGCGGCAGGACCACAACGGTTTCAGCCACCAGGATCCCGGCTTCATTGATGTCGTAGTCAACAAGAAGGCCTCCATCGTCCGCGTCTACTTTCCCCCGGACGCCAACACGCTGCTCTCCGTGACGGACCATTGCCTGCGTAGCCGCAACTATGTGAACGTGATCGTGGCGGGCAAGCAGCCTTCTCCGCAATGGCTCGACATGGATGCGGCCGTTAAGCACACGACGGCCGGACTTGGTATCTGGCCGTGGGCCAGCAACGACGAGGGCGGCGAACCGGACGTGGTCATGGCCTGCAGCGGCGACATCCCCACGCTGGAGACGCTGGCGGCCGTGCAGTTGCTGCGCGAACAGTTCCCGGAACTGAAAATCCGGGTGGTGAACGTGGTCAACCTCATGAAACTCCAACCGCCAAGCGAGCATCCTCACGGACTGAGCGACCGCGATTTCGACACGCTGTTCACAACCGATAAACCCATTGTCTTCGCCTTCCACGGGTATCCGTGGCTGATTCACCGGCTCACGTATCGCCGCACCAATCACAAGAACCTGCACGTGCGCGGCTTCAAGGAGGAAGGAAGCACCACGACCCCGTTCGATATGGTGGTGCGGAACGATCTCGACCGCTTTCATCTCGTGGCCGAGGTGATTGAGCGCGTGCCGGCCCTCGGTCCGCGCGCGGCCTACGCCAAACAGGAAATTCACGACAAGCTCATTGAGCACAAACATTACATCGCAAAGCATGGGGAGGACCTGCCGGAGATTCGCAATTGGAAGTGGAGTTCGCTGGAACATCGAAAAAAATAATCACTGAATGTAGACGAGAAGTGATTCGTATCGCTTGAAAATAGTTTCTCTTGTATCCAGCCGTTATGAACGAACCAGTACAATTACATTTCTGATCCTTTCATCTCGGGGTATCGATCAGCAGCAATACCAGGTTCTTTCTGGCGGATTGATCGGCGCGTCCAACTATTTCGAAGTGACCATGCTTTTCGGTCTTTCTTCCGGAGCCGCACTCGCCACGGTCGTCGGCGTCTTGATCGAGGTGCCGGTCATGCTGATGCTGGTTCGCATCTGTCTGCGTACCGCAAACGGATTCCGGACGGTTTCTTGATAATCGGTGGGTAGGAAATGGGCTTCCACTGCCGCAGAAGGACGGATACCTCCGACGGAAAACCCGCCCGCCCTCAGTTCCATATCCGGACGGGAACCGTCGGCCTTGATATTCGGTTATATACCTGATATTCACCAAGATACGAGGCTTGATATGAACCGGAAGAAACGGGTTCTTTTTTATTGTAAACACAATTCCTGCCGCAGTCAGATGGCGGAAGCGCTTCTGCGGAACAGGGCCGGAGATGTATACGAGGTCTTCAGCGCGGGGCTGTTTCCCGGGACCCATTCATCCCCTCGTGGACCGGGTGATGCGGGAAGCGGGCCTGTCGATCGCCGGACAAACCTCAAAGGGGATCGATTCTTTCGTAAACAAACCTCCCTTCGATCACATCATCATCGTCTGCCAGGATGGAGAGGCCGAATGTCCGGGCCTGATTCCGCTGGCGCTGGACATGGAGCGCTGGCCTCTCACCGATCCCGCCGGCGTCACGGGAGATCCCGATACCGTGATCGGGGCCTTTCGACGGACCCGGGAAGACCTGAAGGAGAGGATCGGCTCCTGGCTTGCGAGACAGGCGGCACCGGAAAAACCGGTTTAACCGGGATGCGGCCCCGGCCGCCCTGATCGGCGTTTCCAACCATTTCGATGCGGCGATTGCGACCGCCATCCTGTTGCTCGTACTCTCTTCCTGCACGGCGTTCGTCGTGGGAATAAACGTATGGATCGAGAAGCCGCTCAGGATCCGTGAAACGACCGGGACCGTTCGCCCGGATCAGATCATCTGGATGACAATGGGAATCCTGCCGGGGGGTATCGGGTCCGTCCGGCATAGGATCATTTTTGGTTAAAATGATCCGGAACACTTGACATTGTCCGTGAATCTGACTAACTTGAGGCGGTTTGTTGGATTGAATAGAGAACCCTTTAATCCCGAGAAAACGTCTTGCAATTGCGAATGATGAACGAAACCGCTGCAGCCCGTCCGATCTGATCCTCAAAGGGGAACGGAAATCCCTTTGATCTTCGATTCTATTGACCTTCCCGAATAAAATATTTTTCATGATCCAAGAACAGGAATCGCCATGTCCACGATTTCAGAAGTAAAAAAACGAAGAACATTTGCCGTCATCAGCCACCCGGACGCGGGCAAGACGACATTGACGGAAAAACTGCTCCTCTACAGCGGGGCCATCCAGATCGCCGGCGCAGTCAAATCCAATAAGATCAAAAGGACGGCGACTTCGGATTTCCTGGAGATCGAGAAACAAAGGGGTATTTCAGTAACGACCTCCGTGCTTTCGTTCGCGTATCACGGGTACAAAATGAATCTGCTCGACACGCCCGGTCATAAAGATTTCGCGGAAGATACGTACCGGACCTTGACCGCGGTGGACAGCGTCATACTCGTCATCGATTGCGTGAAAGGGGTTGAGGAACAGACGGAAAAACTGATGCAGGTCTGCCGGATGCGGAACACGCCTGTCATCATTTTTATCAACAAAATGGACCGGGAAGGCCGGGATCCGATTGAATTGCTGGATGAGTTGGAATCCAAACTGTCCATCCATGTCCGTCCCCTGACTTTCCCGCTCGGCATGGGTTCACGGTTCAGGGGCGTATACGACATCTATCAGAACACTTTCTCCTTTTACAGATCCGGTAAAACGAAAGTGGAAGAAGAAAAACAGATTTTCAAGGGGCTGTCGGATCCCGGCCTGGATAAGACCTTTGGCGCCGATGCGGAGAAATTAAGGCATGACGTGGAATTGATGGACGGCATTTATGAGAACTTTTCACGCGAAAAGTATCGGACCGGCAGGCTGGCGCCGGTCTTCTTCGGCAGCGCGCTGAACAACTTCGGTGTCAAGGAGTTGCTCGACACGTTTATCGATATCGCTCCCGCCCCCGGTGACCGCCAACACACCGGCGGCATCGTCAAGCCCGGGGACAATCGTTTCAGCGGTTTCGTTTTCAAGATCCATGCCAATCTGAATCCGAAGCACCGGGACAGGATCGCCTTCCTGAGGGTTTGCTCGGGAAAATTCGTACGGAATACATTTTATCACCATGTCAGGCTGAACCGGAAACTGAAATTCGCCAATCCGGCATCCTTCATGGCGCAAAGCAAATCGCTGCTCGAAGAAGCCTATCCGGGTGATGTCATCGGGTTGTATGATTCGGGAATTTTCACGATCGGCGACACCCTCACAGAAGGCGAATCCTTCATGTTCAAGAATATACCGAGGTTTTCACCGGAAGTCTTTCGGGTGGTCCAGAACAGGGATCCTTTTAAATCAAAACAGATGCAGAAAGGCATTCAATACTTAACTGATGAAGGGCTGGCGCAACTGTTCACCCAGGATTCGGGCAACAGGAAAGTGGTCGGCGTGGTCGGAGAACTTCAGTTCGACGTATTGAAGTACAGGCTCTTGAATGAATACGGCGCACGGGTCGATTTTCTGCCGATGAGCGCTTTCAAGGCCTTCTGGCTGAAATATGAAGCCCCCGCTGAAATCGATTATCTGCTCGATGTATATCCCGGAAGCCTCTATACCGACAAGAACGACAATCCGGTGTTTATCGCCTCTACACAGTTTGCATACCAGTCGGCGATGGAGAAATGCCCGAAAGCGGGTTTTCTGACAACCGTCGAGCACAATGAACAGACACTGACATTGGAAAATGTCGCATAGGGTTGGGAAGACATGAACGAAAACATCAGAATAAAAATCAAGGAATCCATCCTGGAACACATATCAGAGTTGGAAAAAGACCTCGTCTCGCTTGAAAAGGCGGCAAAGCCGGTGGCTCCCGATAACGCCTACGGACGCGTATCCAGAATGGACGCGATTAACAACCAGGCGATCGTCGATGCGGCATTGAGAAAAAAGCGCATCACCCTGCAGCAATATAAATCCGCCCTGGCAAGAATCGACTCGTCCGATTACGGCAGGTGCCGAAAATGCGGAAATGAAATCGCGGAAAATCGCTTGATGGCAATCCCCTATACAGATGTTTGTATTTCCTGCGCCTGAATCCGGCCGGATGGCCCTGCCGGCCGGTACTCGCTTGATATACTTTGTTTCTCGAATGGAATGTTAAAAATATGAGAAAATATACACGATTTATCTTTCAAAATAAACGATTAATGGTTTTCGGATTTTTACTCACCTTCTTTTCCAGTTTCGGGCAAACCTTCCTGCTTTCCCTGTACGTGCCGAAGATTATCACGGATTTCGGGTTTTCGAATACGTTGTTCGGCGGGGTGTACGCCGTTGCGACCGTCATCGGTTCTTTCATGCTGGTCTTTGTTGGAAAACGGATCGACAACACCGATCTCCGGAAATACACCGTGTCTTCCGCTTTTTTATTGATGGCGTCCTGTCTGATGTTGGCTTTTTCTTTCAATATTTTCATGGTCTTCCTGGGATTGCTGGGCCTGCGTTTTTCCGGACAGGGATTGTTGAGCCATATTTCGAGTACAACCATCTCGAAATCCTTTGATCTGAACCGGGGCAAGGCCCTGGGGATCACTTCATTGGGTTATTCCAGCGGTGAAGGGCTTTTCCCCATCCTGGTGAGCCTGATCATGGGCTTTGCAGGCTGGCGTTATTCATTGATGACAAATTCCGCGGCCATCGCAATGATTTTGATTCCGGTTATTTACTTAACACTTCCAAAAAACCATGGAATCGATTCGGATAAAACCGATGCCGCATCGGCGGATCATTTTTCACGCAGGCTACTTTTCAAGGATCGCCGGTTTTATGGATTGGCTCTTTATACCATTGTGCTGCCTTTCTTTGTGACCGGATTCTTTTTTTATCAATCCGCCCTGGCCGGGCATAAAAACTGGGACATGGAATGGTTGTCATTTTGTTTCCTGGGATTTGCCGGATGCAGAACGGCCTTCTCGCTGATCGGCGGGCCGTTCATCGACAGATATTCGGCCACAAGACTGATCCCCTTATTCCTGATTCCATTTTTCTTCGGGCTGGTTATCCTGCTGATCATGGATAATCCACTGGCAGGTTTTCTGTATCTCTCTTTGACCGGAATGTCTCAGGGTCTGAGCATGACGATCACAACATCGGCAATGGCTGAAATCTTCGGCCAAAAAAATCTGGGAGGCATCCGGAGTGTGTTTGCGACCATCGCCGTGCTGGGCACCGCGTTGAGTCCTCTCCTTTTCGGACTCCTCCTCGATCAGGGCCGTGATTTTTCATTTCTTTTGATTTTGGGAATCATCACCGTGATTCTTGTTTCCCTGTTGAATATTCACTTATTCACCGGGTTCAGGCCCATCTCATTTTCCGGACTGGTCACGGATTGTCCGGACTCCTGATCTGTGAAGAATCGTAACCTGTTGTCGCGATGTTCAGTTGTAAACTGACAACTTGAAATCAGCGATAAATTGTTGTATATTCAAAAGGATCTCAATGAAATACCGTTCATCAAATAATATTTCACCAAAGGGAACCGACATGAATGTCCCGGACGGCGGTCCCAGTCGCCGAAACATGAGCCGGAATACTGACGAAGCAGACGATACCGGACCGCAACGGATGCATGCGGCGGTCCGCATAGCGAACGGGGAACGCCCGGTTTGTCCGGTTCCTGCGGGATTTCGGACAGACATGACAGGATGATCCCCCCTGGTTCGCCGCGGGCCGCATGAATCCGTATAAGCGGCCTGAAAGGAGGCGAACCGATGAAAAATCCGCTCCTGGCTCCCGAACTCCGCGAGCTCCTCGAGACGAATGACACCGAAAACCTGCGTGAATTTCTCATTTCAGTACACCCCGCCGTGATCGCCGATCTCATTTCGGCATTATCTCCCGCGGAGGCATGGCGGGTACTGAATTATACCGAACCCATACTCCGTGCCGATATCTTCAGCCATCTGGACGAAGAATTCGAACTGCAAATCGTGGATATTCTCGGACGCAGAGAGGCCGCCCGTCTGATCGCGGACATGCCGCCGGACGACCGGGCGGACCTGTTCAAACGGCTTCCTGAAGAACGGCGTGAGTACCTGCTGCCGGCCATGGCCCAGGCCGAACGGGAGGACATCCGGCGCCTGGCCGCCTACAGAGAAGGGACGGCGGGTTCGGTCATGACATCCGACTACGCCACCCTTTCTCCGGATCTGACCGCGTTCCAGGCCCTCGAGCGTCTGCGCGAGGTCGCCCCTGACAAGGAGACGATCTATTATGCCTACGTGGTGGATGAAAACAGACGGCTGCTCGGTTTCGTCTCCCTGAAAGACCTGATCCTCGCCCGCCGTAACGAACGCATCCCGGAGATCATGCATACCGACGTCATCCACGCCCGCGTCACAGACGATCAGGAAGACGTCGCACGGAAAATCCAGAAGTACGATCTCATCGCCCTGCCGGTCATCGACGATCACGGGGCCCTGACAGGCATCATCACACATGACGACGCCATGGACATCATCTCCCAGGAAAACACGGAGGACATCGAGAAACTCATGGCCATTTCGGGCAGCCATGAGGCCGGCGTGTATCTCCGGACGCCTTCCTGGATTCATTTCAAGAACCGCGCCGTCTGGGTCGTCATCCTCGCCCTGTTCGGCCTGATCTCGGGACTCATCGTGCAGCGTTTCGAGGGGCTCCTCCTCCAATTCGCCATTCTCGCAGCCTTCATGCCCATGCTGGCGGACACGGGCGGCAACACGGGGAGTCAGTCGGCGACGCTCGTAATCCGTGCCCTCGCACTGCGGGAAATTGTTCCCGGGGACATTTTCCGCATCCTGGCCAAGGAACTCCGGGTCGCGCTGATGCTCGGCCTGCTTTTGGGATCCATCGCCTACGGCCGGGTGCTGGTGTTCGGGGGCGGCTCGACCATTCCGGAAGAGTTTTCTCTGGGAATGCTCGGGGCCGTGATCGCCCTGGCCCTGGCCCTGCAGGTCGTGACCGCCACACTGATCGGCGCGGTACTGCCCATTTTTGCGGCCCGAATGAAATGGGATCCGGCCGTGGTGGCCAGCCCCGCCCTGACCACCATCGTGGACATCACCGGCCTGTTGATCTATTTCACCACGATCCAGAAACTGTTGGGAATCTGACCGGAAGGATGGGCACGGAATTCGTGCCGTGAGGGAGAAAACGGCCCCGATCCGACCGCCTGACGGATATGCGGAATGACTGCATACCTTTGGATTTTTTCAACTTGTCACGCCTCATTCGTTCATCCGCCTGAACCATTTTTTGTTCTGTCTGTACAGATTCTTGAATTCCCGGAACAGCCGCTCATACAGTTCCCGGTTGGCGGAATTCGGCGTAAAGGTCCGGTCCACGCGGATATGATCCGCGATGGCCTCATAGGAATCGATATATCCCAGGGTCATGGCGGCGAGCAGGGCCACGCCCTTGGCCCCGGCGTTTCGGGGGTCTGCCACCCGGCGGATGTCCCGGTTCATCACATCCGCGAAGATCTGGCACCACACGTCGCTGTTCGCCCCGCCGCCGATGAGATGCAGGGTATCGACGGGACGGTAGAGGGCCTCGAGCGTATCCTTTGCCCAGCGCAGGTTGAACGCGATGCCCTCGAATACGGCGCGTATGATGTGTTCCCGGGAATGGTTGAGACCGACATTGTAGAGTCCTGCCCGGACATAATCGTCGTCGAGCGGTGACCGTTCCCCGTACATCCACGGCGTGAACATCATGCCCTCGGCCCCCGGATTCACCCGCCCGGCCAGTTCGTCGAAGATCTGATAAACCTCCGAGACGTGATACTCTTTTTTCAGCTGGTCTTTGTGATAGAGCACCTGATTGCGCAACCATTCGAGACAGATGCCGATCGTCTCCTGATGCGCCATGCCCAGATAATAAGTTTCTGGACAGGTGGACCCGATACAGCCCGTGTAATGCGGCAGATCGATCCTGCGTTTCTTGAAATGGCCGGCCACCCAGCCGCTCGTGCCCACGCAGATGTGCATCTCTCCGTCACGGATCGCGCCCGATCCGAGGGCGGCCGCCGCAAGATCCCCGGCCCCGTTGATCACCGGCGTGCCGGAATTCAGTCCCAGATGCCGGGCGGCCTGAGCGGTGAGCTCGCCGACAATCGCCGAGCTGGGCCGGACTTCGGGAAGCATGTCCGGGGTGATCCCCGCCATGGCGCAGAGTCCGGGATGCCAGGTATTCCGGTTGTTGCGGGTGTCGAGCATCCACCAGATGACCGCGATGTCCACGGAAGCCGTCATGTTCCCGGTGAGCCGATGGATGATATAATCTTTCGCATCCAGAAACTTATGGGTCTTATGAACGACATCCGGTTCATGCGCCCTGAGCCAGAGGATTTTCCCGATCTGATCCTTGCCCGTCTTGCCGGGTGCGCCGCCGGTGAGACGGATAAATCTCAGGATACGCGGAATGTTGAATCCCTTGATCCGGGGCCAGGTCCAGAGTTTCTCGCGCATGATGTCCGCGCTGCGGCCGTCGAGCCAGCTGATCGAGGGACGGAGGGCGTTGCCCGATTTGTCCACGGGGATCAGGCTCTGCGTCTGGGACGAAAAGGTCAGGCCGGCCACATCCTGGGCTTTGACTCCGGCCTTGTGAAGCACCTCCCGGGATGTCTCTCCGATCGCCCGCCACCAGTCTTCGGGATCCTGTTCCGCCCAGCTGGGATGGGGATGGTGAATCTCATACTCCCGTTTTGCGGTCCGGACGATGTCGCCTTTTACCGAAACGAGGATCGCCTTGTCGGCGCTGGTTCCCATGTCGTGCGCCAGGATGTACTTTTCAGCCATGTAACGACTCCCGGTCATGTGAATGGATGTATGCGGAAAATCCGGGGGAAATATGCAAAATTATCGGATGGGAAACAAACGAAAAAAGGGTCCGTCTGAAAAAGACGGACCCTCCCCGAAAACTTCACAGAAACCTTGTCCAGGATCTGTGTTAAACCACAAAGCACACAAAGGGATCAAGGAATTTTTTCTGTGTTCTTTATGTTCTTTGCAATCCTCTTTCAGTCAAAATGCCGGCGGCTCCTCAATCCGAAATTTGATATCCGAATTGCTTTTACAGGATGCGGCCGTAATAAGGCGCGCCCTCTTTGTTCACGCGCAGGAGATACAGATCCGGTATCCCGGCCCGGCCGGTCTGGTTTACGAAGATATCGCCGTGATTCGACCAGACCACCTTGCCGGCCACGGGAGTCAGGATGCCGGGATAGAGCGGTTCGATCGTCCCGTCCCGGTACAGCATGAAGATCGGATTGGCGTGATCCGTACCGCAGTAGATCGTGCCGTCCGCGGCGAAATCGAAGGATGACAGCGTGGATGTGGCGTATTCACCCGTATCCTCCCACGAAAGCTCCGGCTCTTTGTCGTCCAGGTTTCCGTCCGCATCCAGAATGCGCGCCCGCCATATATTGCTCTGGTTGTCAAAGACATAGACGTAACCGTCGAATACCCGAAGACCCCGGATATCGAGATCCTGAAAATTACTTACCCGCCGGCTTTCACCGTCTTTCAGGACGGAAATCCCCGTCTGCCTGCCGCCCCCGTATAGATTGCCGTGTGCGTCGAAATCGATATAACTGGCCTGGCGCGCCATCGTGCCGAATTCTTCGGGTTCCGCGGCGGGATCCTCGATAGACAGGTCGAGTCTGTAAACGAGCGCATGGTTCACCTTTTTCATATAAAGATATCCGCCCGGCCCGATCTTGATGTCGCTCGTCGATCCGCTGAATCCCTGGGTCCCGACCTGATAATTCGTCTCATCCGGGGTCACCTTGTAGATATCTCTCCGGATCATGACATAGACATTGTCGTCCGCGGCCACATCGAGCAGGACGACGACCCCTTTCTGGAGGATGTCTCCATAATCCCGGTACACGGCGGGGATTTGATAATGCGGCGATTTCGCCATCACATACGCCCCGTCGACCAGCACCTTGATGGTGATATCATCTCCCGTAACCGCCGGACGCCAGACCACGATTTCGGTGGGAGAAAATGTTTTGATCTGTGCCCTGTAATGGTTGAAATAGATCTCGGTCTGATCTCTGGAAAGACCGAGGCCCTCCCCGATAATCCGGATCTCTCCCACCCCGATCCCCGCGCTGTCCGGCGGATCGATCCGGGTGATGAGGGGAATCTCACCCAGGTCCGCGTCCGGATTCCAGATCGCTTCCGGACCGGAATATTCACATCCCGCAAGAAGCAGGATCGCCGCCGCGATCCATCCGAATCGTGTTAGCAGTTTCACTTTCATCTTCAGGCTCCTGATTTCATGTCTTGGAATTACATCGAAAAACGCGCCGTCATGCGCTGCACCCTGTCAAACACACCAAAAGGCGTATAAGCGTAATCGAGCGACAACCCCATGTAACACACTCCGAATCCGAACGTGAGGCCGTCTTCGTCGTTGTTCGATACATAACCGCCCCGGAATGACAGGAAGTCCATCACCCGGTAATCGAGTCCGACAAGAATCTGTTCGGGATGGGAGCGGTAATGGGTGGCGTCCACACTCATGACCAGGGAATGGTCGATGACGCCCGGTTTCCACAGATCGAACAGATCCATCGCAATACCGAGCTGAAAGACCAGGGGCAGTTGAAACCCCTCCTCGGCGTATTTGATTTCCCGGGAGAAGTTCCGGACCGACATGCCGAATGCCAGGCTCTTGAATCCGGTCTTGAACAGCGTCCCGAAGTCGTACGCCAGGGGGCTGAGTTCGTTCTCCACCGTCCCGGTTTCCAACGAATCCGGTGTAACCCTCGAAGCCACGACAAAACTTTCATGAAGATTCTGATGGGTGTATTTGATCTGACCGCCGACCGTAAATCGGTCGGTGAGCCGTTTGGCGTACCCGACACCGATGGCCAAGGCCGTGGGAGTCATGATCTCCGTATCGACAAACCCTTTGTCGTTGGCGGCCACCCGCGTCCCCTGCAGTTCTCCGTAATCCACGGTCTGGACGCTGAAACCGATGACGCCGTATTCGCCGCGCAGCGGACTGAGCGCCAGGCTGAATGTATTATGCCGGATATCCGCGATGAATTCATTGATGCTTGCCGTCGCATCGATCAGGCCGGTCATACCGCCCATGGTCGCAGGATTAAAGAAGAGTGCGGCGGATCCCATTTCGGTCGCGGTCACGGCGCCCGCGAGCGCGGAAGCGCGGCCGTCGGAGTTGACGCTCAGGAACTGGAATCCGGTCTGGGCAAGCTTCTTATAATCCTGTGCCGCAACAAATTGTACTGCAGCCCCGAAAATCAGGCCGCAGAGAACGATCTTCCGTTTGTTTTTCATGATTCCCTTCCTTTATCGGATCACAATAAATTTTCGGAATGTCTGCTGCCCCTTACGGAACAGCATGGCGCCCGTTTCGCTGTCGTATGTGTCTTCTGTGATCTCGAAATGGGCAATATAGAGTCCGCTCACGATGATCTGTTTGGATTCGGTCGTGCAGTCCCACAATTCATCGCCGGTCTGATCCGTGTGATGGATGGTTTTGATCAGGTCACCCCGTTCGGTGTAGATCCGGATCGTGCATTTGGGCGGCAGCCCGAAGAAGGCGATCCGGTCGGGCGTCTCGACACCGAACTGCAGTTCCTGGGCCCGGATATGGAAGGGGTTGGGCACCACCCGGATTTCTTCGAGTCGGTCTTCTGCGGGTCTCCTCAGAAAAGCCGGTTGATTGGTCATCGTGTAAAATCGGCTGGACACGAGAGGCACGCCCGGGCGGATATCGTTGGCCGAACCGTCATCCTTGCTCACGACATAATAGAAATAATTGAATCCGCGACGTGCCGTGGTGTCTTCATAGGTGTGGACGGCATTCCCCCTGTTGCAGGAGAAAATTTTCGTGTAAAACGTGTCGGGTTTGTCGATGGCCCGGTACACCTCATAGCCGTCGAACTTGTTCCAGGAGACGGCGTTGTCCGCCCACGAAAGGATGATCCGGTCTCCTCCCGAACGCACCGTGAACTCGGACGGAGGGGGCGGGGGTTGGGGGATATCATATCCCGATTCAAAATTCCGGATGGCATGACGAAATGCCTTGCGAATCGAATCCGCGCCGGTCTTAACCCAGGCTTTCTTGTAATCATTTGCCTGGGCCACCGACGGATTCGAAAGCACCGTCCCGTCCGGCATGATCATGGGTGTCGCGGGCGCCTGGTTGAGCACGGCGACATTAATCCAGTTTCGCCCGACCTCAAGATTGCGGGCCCGGCCGATGCCGCCCACGCCCTCGGCCACCACGATCCGGATGCTGTCCCCGGGAGCCAGCGTATAGGGACCGTACCCGACGCCCTGTGAGATCCCGCCCGCATCCGTGGTCCACAGGTTGGCGTAGCCGTCCCCGACCTCTTCGGCGTGTGTCTTCGCGGGATGGCCGTCATCCATCGGCCCCTGCCCCTTATCGGGATCGTAAACCGCCATCGCCGTGGTGTATTTCCGGGTCATGAGCTGGGGGTCATACTGGTTGATGGCCTGCGGGCCCTGATCGGATCCGACATACCAGGTGCATCGCGGCTGATAAGGATCATCGGAAAAATCCGTCACGGATCTGTCTGCATGCAGCGTCACAACGCCGGGGTACTGCGCCGCGCCCAGCACGCCCGTGCGTGCGGGATCCGGACTGCCCCAGTCGTCGGTCGGCGCGGAGGAGAAGGGGCCGTACCAGGAATAGAAGGCGCGCATTTCAAAATCGGGAGCCGCGGGATCGGTTCCGATCACATGATTCACCGTATTCCTGCCCCAGCTCACCCCGGAAAGTCCCCATCCCCGCTTGAAGGATTCATTGGCCGGCGCGTAACGGAACTGAAGATGAAAGACCAGATCCTTCAGCGTCCGGTTGATCGTGGTTCCCTCCAGGTCGATGATCCCCGTATTCGTGAGTACATATTCATAAATGAAGTAATTGTCATGGTTTTGCTGGCTGAAAGCCATGAGCCGGCGGGTCACGTCGAGGCCGATGGCGGTGCGCATTTTATTGACGATCATCCGGTCGGCCTTCAGTTCGGGCCGGATGTCTTCGAGGATATCGTTCAGCCGGTTCGCCGTGGCCGTCAGGCCGTCCACCGTGACCAGGGGCGCCGGAAACCGTCCGTACATCTCGAAGAAATAGGGCATGATCTCCGTGTCAGGGAAAACCTGGCGGGGTCCCACGCACACGACCTTGTGTTTGTATGTGCGATCCGAAACCGGGTCCTCCCAGTCCGTCACGCCGACCCACATCGATTTGGCGGCCGTACAATCCTGCCATCTGAACTGGGCCGGCCAGCGCATGCCGTCCGATTGTTCCGGCAGGTTTCCCGTGCGGTGCATTTCGAATTCCGCACCTTCGATGGCGAACGTGCTGTGCAGGTTGCCGACCCGCAGCCATTTCACACCCCGGCTGATGATCCGGTCCTGAGCCATCAGGGCCGACGCCGACAGGATCAGAAGGCCGATGAGCCGGACCGGATTCAGTGTCGGTATGGTTTGAAATCGTTTCATGGATTATCCTCTTCGCTGTTTATTTCACAGGGTTAATTCAGATCGAAGGACGTCCGGATCCCGAAGAAAACCTGCCTCGGATTCAGGAAATTGAAGGACGTCTGATTCGGCATGTCGATATAGGCCTTGTCTTTCAGGATCTGATTCATCTCGGACGTGGGGACCTCTTGCCAGGCGTCGTCCGTAAATTTCATGTATTTCTCTTCACCTGTCAGGTAATAGACTGCCCGGGCGCTCGGATTCGATACCCGGTCGAGACTGCCGACCCGCTCGATGGGACGAAAATCAACGCCGTCTTTCCTGTAAGCGCCGACCTTGTCCGTACCCACGATATTGTTGTAGGCGTTGCTCGCGGGCAGATGCAGCGATTCCATGTAGAACCGTTCGTCGTCCGCGTTGTCGAAGCCGGCCCCGGAGAGGCGACGGGTATTCAGCAGGTTTTCGATTTCGGCGAAAACCGTGCATTGAAACCGGTTGAACCGGAACGTCTTGTTCATGCGCAGGGTGATGTTGTGATAATCCCGGATGCGGACATTCTGCGCCACGGCGCGGATGGCGTTGGGGTTCCAGCTATACCAGCCCCCCGACCGCCAGTTCCCCACGAAGGACGCCGTCCATCCGGACAGGGGCCTGCCTGCCAGGACCTGGGGGCCGAAATCGGTCGGCGTGTGGAGGGAGAGTTGGACCCGGGCGTAGGGCCGCGGGATCGGCCGCTCCTGATACAGATTCCGGGTCTCCCGGTCATACTGCAGCTGTTCCGCCGGATCTTCGTAGAGTATTCCGGATCCGAAATGGCCGGACGTCGAAACCTGGTAGGTATAATTGGCGAAGGCGGTCCACCAGCGGCCGACGCGTTTCTGCAGGTTCAGCTCGAATCCGCGGATATCTTCGTAGCTCGTGTTCGTCGCCTTGAAATAATTCATCGAGGCGTCCGCGCTGATGTACTGGGTATAGGCCTGCTGATCGGTGATGTCGTGATAGAAAGCGGCGAGCTGGATCAGGTAGGTGTTGAACAATCCCCAGTCGAAGCCGAGTTCATAGGAAACGGTTTTCGCGAGAATCAGATTCGGATCGCCGATATTGTTGATCCGGCCCGAGGCGCCCCGGCCTTCCCGGAACATCTGTTCATAGCTCGGCAACTGCTTGAAATGCCCGTAATTGAAAAAGAGTTTGGAGTTTTCCGTGATGGGATGCGAGATCCCGAGCCGGGGGCTGAGAGACCACTGGACTTTGGGGCTCGTCATCGGATGTTCCTCGTCGGAATTGTACCGGGATGAATAATAATTCCGGTAGAACGGATTCTCCTGGATGATCCAGTCCGTATTGGCGTTGCTGAAGTCGAGGCGCAGGCCGAGATTGACGATGAATCCTTTGGTCTCGAGTTTGTCCTGTGCGTACACCGCCCCCCGGTAGGGTTTGTCGCTGCGCTCTACGTAATTCATGCCGCCCGTGAAACTGTTGATTTCTCCGTATTCGAGATCGAGGGCGTTGACCACGAACTCGGCACCGGTCTTGATCATATGCGCGGGATTGACCTGACTGGTCAGATCGAATTTCAGGGTGGTGGCGGATACGTTGCTGTAATCCCGCACGGTGCTCGTGTGTCCGCCGAAAAACATCCCGTCGAGCCCGGTCTCGGGATCCGGATGGAATCCGGACGGGGCCTCGTCGACAAAATACCCCGGTACGATTTCATACTGTGGCGTCAGATCCCGGTTTCTGATCGGTTCGGTATGATAGCTGCGCCGGATATGCTCGATGCCCGCCTCGTAGAACGTCCTGGCCCCCAGCATGTGCGTGAATTTCGCCGCGAGTGTCAGATAGCCGACCTCGGCGGGACAATACCAGGAGTCGACGAAAATGCGTCCCGGACGCTGTTCATCGGTCATCTTGGCGATCTCGAAGGGCGTGCGCATGAAATCGGTCGGATTCCAGTAAGGGGCTGCCGTCCTGCCGAATCCCGGGCCGTAATAAATGTAATCCGTCGCATTGATCGCCACATTATAACTCTTGCCCGTCATTGCGGAGAACCTGAGTTTCATGGACTTTCGGATATCGGAAGTCAGTTGGAGGGACCAGTCCCAGTCCAGATAATCGTCCCGGGACAGGGGGATGAGCAGCATTTCCCGCTGCCTCCGGTAACTGGTGAAAAACCGCAGGCCGCCCAACTTCTCCCCGATGAACGGCACGGGACCGCCGAATCCGGCGTCGATGTTGTAATCGGGCTGGTCCGTCAACGGACGGCGGCGGTGATGAAACTGCCAGAGCCGTTGTGCCCCCTGGGGCGTCAGGTCGTTTGCGGGATCGTCGTCGGACAGGAGATTTCTTGAAATCTGATTCCACCCGTCGAAACGGGGATACTGGCGTTGTTCATACACGTCCCACGCACCGCTCTCCGTCCCCGTCCAGCACACCGCGTCATCGAGATACGGACGCATCCACATCGATTCGGCGTCGAAGGGAGAGACACCGAAATGTTTCGCCTGAGGCGGACTGTATTTGAGGGTGACGGTGCCTTCATACCCCTTCTTGCTCCCTTCCCGTGTCACGACGTTGACCACCCCGGACCGGACCTGACCGTATTCGGCGTTGAATCCGCCGCGTTCGATCGAGATTTCCTGGACCGCGCTGAGTGCGATTCCGGTGATCGGTTGATTGTTCCGCGGATCACGCAGCGTGACGCCGTCCACCTGGAACAGCGCTGCATCCGCATCTCCCCCGCGGATCACCAGTCCGTCTTCGACCCCGGCCTGGAGTCCGATAACCTGCTGGATCGTGGAAATCGGCAGGTCGCGCACATCTTCGGCCGAGACGGAAGTCACGCTCGAGGACACATCTTCCTTGACCACTTTGCGCTCGGCGACGACCGACACGGCCTCGCCCATCAGTGTCTCGGATTCGAGTTCGAAGTCAAGACGGGTGGTCTGATCGATCCGGACACGGACTTCCTGCACCGTCACGCGGGTATATCCGATGACGGAGATCATGACGTCATATACTCCCGGCGGCACATGCAGGATGGTATAATTCCCCTGCATATCGGATGCGGCGCCCATCGTGGTACCCGGGATGATCACATTCGCGCCCGGCAACGGGTTTCCCGTTTCCTTTTCCGTCACGACGCCCGCAATCTTGCCGGTTGTCGCGGCAAACGCGACATGCGCAGCCATGAAGACGGCGAAAACACACGCTGTCGCCTTCATTAAATATCTCCTTCTCATCATGTAAAATCCTCCTCCTGTTCTGTATGGTGAATGGAATCTTATGTGGATTGACGCACCACCAGTTCCGTCTTGAGAACCTCCCGGACCGGAACTGTCTCTTTCTCAAACTCGATTTGACGGAGCAGCAATTGAGCCGCCCGCCTTCCCATTTCCGTAGCCGGCTGAAGGACCGTCGTCAGCGGCGGATCGATGATCGATGCGATCGGGTTGTCGCTGAAACCGGCGAGCGCCACATCGGCGGGAATTTTGAGCCCTTTCTGACGCAACACCGAATAGGCCCCGATCGCAACCGGATCGTTGACGCAGAACACCGCGTCGGGCCCCGGTGATACGGCATCCAGTAATTCGGTCATGCCCTGAATACCATGCTCTTCATTGAGGCCCGCGTGAAGGATCAGTGTCTCGTCGATCTCTCTTCCGGCGGCATGAAGGGCGTCCCGGTAACCGCGCAGCCGTTCCCGGCTGATGTTCAGAAATTCCGGTCCGCCGATGTGCGCAATCCGTTTATACCCCCTTTGGACGAGATGTTGTACGGCCTTGAACGCGCCGTCATGGTCGTCCACCACAACCTGTGAGGCTTCGAGTTCCTCGCAGACCCGGTCGAAGAAAACCAGGGGAATGTTGCGTTTACGGATCCACTTGAAATGTTCGCATCCCTCGGTCGACTGGGTGATCGAAATCAGCAGACCGGCGACGCGCTGCGCGATGAGCTCGCGGATGTTCATCTCTTCCCGCTGATGGCTTTCATTGGATGAACAGATCATCACCGTATAGCCCGCGTCATAGGCGACGTCGGTAATGCCGCCCATGATCGAGGCGAAGAAGACATGTTTGACCTGGGGAACCACGACTCCGATGATTTTGGAGCGTCTTTTCTGAAGACTCTGCGCGATCGAATTGGGCTGATATTCGAGTCTTTCGGCGAGAGACCGGACGCGATCCTTGGTGTTTTCGCTGATATCGGGATGGTCGTTCAACGCCCGGGACACGGTTGAGGGAGAAAGCCGGAGTTTTTCGGCGATGTCCTTGATGGTCGTCTGCCGCATGACATGATCCTTGCATGTATGATGTTTCATTTCAAGGGAATCAGATTATCCGGAAACGCGTCGCAAACGTTTCCGCAAACGTTTGATATTTACTAAATTTTTTTTTGTTTGTCAAGAAGAAAAAGGAGATACGATCAAAATATCAGGGAAATCCGCTCCGATCGGCGCATCGAACGGAAGGCCGGGACCGGGTGCGTGCGGAAGCGTGGGCGGCGGAGACGTCTGCGAGGGAGGTGTGAGGGGAATTTTCAGATCGTCCCGGACCGCGATCCGGGACTGATCTCTTTCCCTCCCGATCTTCGAGAACCGGATCTTCCATGCGGCCGGATGATGAACGGGATGTTATCGATCTGCCCCCGATTCTGATTCCACGAAAACAAGCATGCGCCGTTTTTTGCTTGACATTGGCTGCGTAGTTTTATAATATGAATCCAATCTAATACGTTCCCGATTCATGATCCCGCGGTACGGCCAGCCCGGTTCGGCTGCATGGATGTGTACAGGGAGACACCTTCATGGGCTTTGAAGCCTTTTCCGCGAGATCCCAAACGAAATTCTTTAAGACGTATTCGGAACGGCGTCTATATTCGAAATGGTTCAATGTTTTCAGACCCGATTGGAATTTATGGCTTATATAAGCCATTGACCGATGCCCTATATAAGCCATAAGAAAACAAGAGGTTTGTGATAGTTTATACTATGTGTGAGGAGAAAAAATGAACTGGTTGCAGGTTCTGGGACCATCCCTTCTCATGGTACTTGGAGGAATCATCACTTGGTTGCTTAAGTCCCGTGTGGAAGAACTGCGAGCTACTGAGGAAAGACTGCGAGAAGAACGCAGGAAGATTTACGGCCAGATATTGGACCCATATGTTCGCCTTTTCGCTGACCTTAAGGGCCAGGGCCCAGCGCAGGCAATAAAGAGAATTACTTCATATGAGTATAGGAAGACTGCATTTGATCTAAACCTCTTCGGTTCTGATGAAGTAGTTCGTGCCTATAATTCTCTCATGAAGCATACATACGAGGCTGAGTCCACAGGAAAGCAAAACCCGAAAGAAATGATGCGTCTGTGGGGAAGCCTTCTCCTTGAAATTCGTAAAAGCCTTGGAAATAAGAAGACCAAACTTAATGAATTTGATATGCTCAGATCGATGATCAAAGATATCGACAGTTTTTAAGGAACATTCACACATAACGATACAGAGTTACACCAGACCCGAACACAAGAGAACAAGCGGCCAATCATGAAATGAGGATGGGTCTGCCGTGCAGCGTGTGGTTGCCTGCATACCGCAGGCAGGGACTAAGCCGGCAGGGCGGGGAGGTCAACCCCATTTGGATTTTACATTTTTGGTATTGTTTTCTGAAAGAGACTGCAAGAGCGCAAAAGCGCGGATGAATCATCAAAGATAAGTCTTTTCAACCATTCAAAAATATCGTAAAGACGGACACACCCCATAAGATCATGCCCATGCCGGGCGTACACACCGGCATGCAAAGGATTTTGACCCGCGGCTTCTTTTGGAACCTGAGATTTCTGTGGAATCACTGGAAGAGAGTAAAATTTCAGAAAGTAGGTTGGGTTGAGCGAAGCGAAACCCGACACCCGTCATTCCCGTCCGATGGATTCATCGAACCTCATCCTTTCACCCCTCCCAAAATCCTTTTCGTATATTCCTTTCATTACATATTCATGAAAACCCAAATGCTCCCATTCCGTACTTGGTTCTTCTCGATTCGGAGATCTTGTGTTCATCGTCGATACCGCAATGCATCGTCACATCTCAATTCATCTGATGCGTCGGGGCGCCGACAAACAACGGACTCTGATTCGAAAATCACAGGTGTTTCTGGAAAAAACTCACGTGTTTTTCGGAAAATGTCCTGTGTTTTTGTAAATATCTCACGTGTTTTTCGGAAAATGTCCTGTGTTTTTTAAAAAATCTCCTGTGTTTTTCGGAAAATCTCACGTGTTTTTTAAAATATCTCACGTGTTCTTTGGAAAAACACGGTTGATTCCCCCCTGCATCGGGAAATCTGTGCCTCCATCCAGAAAACATAACCCACGCAAACTACTTCACAAGAACCGGGAAGGGGTGAGCGCCCCGCCCCTTCCCGGTTGGTTTTTTCTCTTTTGAACGGCCAATTCTATTCACAATAAATAATGGAGGGCAAAACGTAAGGAGATAAATATTTTCTGTACTTATAACTTTTTTTTACGTAGTTATAACTTTTTTTTCTGTAAGTACGACTTTCACAAAACGCACTTATAACTTTTTTTTCTGTACTTACACAAATTTTTTCTGTACTTACCATTTTTTTTCCTGTAGTTACAAAATTATTTTCTATACGTACACAATTTTTTTCTGTAGTTACAAAACGGGGTTGTCATCGAGAATCATTCCAAGAAAGATGCCCGGCAGAAGATCTCGGGCATGACCCATGAGGGGTGAGGGGATGGCCTGCGGGAGACAGGTGTTTTCCGGATGAGCATTCCGTTCACCCTTCCCCATTTCCCCGGCGGCCTTCGAAAAATCTCCGCCCGGAAAAGGCCGGAGCGTTCGCGGCCGGTGCCGCTTAATTGCGGATCCGGGAAGGAATGGCCCTTTGATGCCGCCTCACGCATCCGGACATCCCATAGACAGGGCGGAATCATTCCATTCCTTCAGGGAACGCGGAGACCTTTTCAGGAGATTTTTCGTCAGCCGCGGTTTTTTGGGCGCCTTTTTTTGAAAAAAGGTGCAAAAAGAACCTGCGATTCCCTGACCGCCCGCGCAAAAGATGCCCGTCAGAAGATCTCGGGCATGACAAATAAGGGGTGTGGGGATGGCCCGCGTAAAACTCCGATCTTCGAGAACCGGATCTTCCATGCGGCCGGATGATGAACGGGATGTTATCGATCTGCCCCCGATTCTGATTCCACGAAAACAATCATGCGCCGTTTTTTGCTTGACATTGGCTGCGTAGTTTTATAATATGAATCCAATCTAATACGTTCCCGATTCATGATCCCGCGGTACGGACGGCCCCGTTCGGCTGCATGGATGTGTACAGGGAGACACCTTCATGGGCTTTGAAGCCTTTTCCGCGCGATTCCAAACGAAATTCCTTAAAACGTATTCTGAACGGCGTCTCCATTCGAAATGGTTCAATGTTTTCAGACCCGATTGGAATTTATAGCTTAAATAAGCCATAAGAAAACAAGTGGGTTGTGGCAGTTAATACTATATTCGGCAGGAGAAAGATGACACACGAATTCGACGGGAAGAAATACGAGAAGGCTTCCGACCATCAAAAGGAATGGGGAACGAGGCTCATAGCTGAGCTTACTCTGAATGGGTCTGAACGTGTTCTTGATCTCGGCTGCGGTGACGGCACCATCACTGCCCAGATTGCAGACCTTCTTCCGGAGGGCGAAGTGGTCGGGATCGACTCTTCCGAAGGTATGATTGAAGCGGCGTTGCCCAAGGAAAGAGATAATCTGTATTTCCGTAGGCTGGACATCAACGATCTCGATTTTGTTGAGGAATTTGATGTCGTTTTTTCGAATGCGACGCTTCATTGGATCAAAGACCATGAACGTTTGCTCAGGAACGTACGCCGTTCTCTTCGCCACGGCGGCCATCTCCGGTTTAATTTCGCCGGAGAGGGCAACTGCTCGTCATTTCTTTCTGTCATCCAGGAGGCAATGGCACGACAGGAGTTCCGGTCATTCTTTGCCGGGTTTGAGTGGCCGTGGTATATGCCTCCTGTTAATGAGTACCAAGCCTTGGCGGAATCCAGCGGATTGCAGAGCGTGCAGGTTTGGGGTGAAAATGCTGACCGGCATTTTCCAGACGAACAAGCGATGATCAAATGGATTGACCAACCCAGTCTTGTGCCTTTTCTCGCACATGTGGATGATCGGAAGAAAGATGCCTTTCGAGACTTTGTTGTAAGCAGGATGATTGAGCAAACACAAGAGCAGGATGGAAGATGTTTTGAGACCTTTAGCCGTATCAATGTATCGGCGGCAAAATAGAACAGCCGAACCAATCGCTCCACTGGACGGCAATTCCGCTGCGCTCCTTTGCCGCCAGTGAGCTTACCGTTAGCGCATAATAGTAAATTAATTAATGACTTTTAATATAATTATGGAGAACGCTGTCAATTTTGGATTGCCAACCCTTCCCTTGCGATTTGAAATATGTAACGACATCAGAACTTAATCTGATGGATACAGGAACTTTTAAAGGTTCCTTTTGGGGCCCACGTACTCGTTTCGGTATATCAGGATGCTGCTCTTTAACTGGTTTCATACGAGCAAGCATATCGTCAGAAAGCGGTGGAGATTCTATGTCTTGCCAAATCTCATTTGAAATATTTTTATTGTTTTTCTTCATAATACTTACTCTCTCTTCTGTTTGCCTTTCGCAAACTTATAATACGGATCTTATTACCACGAATCGTATATACCATAACATGAAGTTCTTTATTGATAAATCCTATTGTCACCCATCTTCCTTCGCCATAATCATAACGATCATCAATTGTTTCAATGGCTGTATCCCATTCAAAATCATCAGCATCCGTAAAATCAATTTTATGTCGTTCAAGATTGGCAACTCTTTTATTTTCGTCCCATTCGTATTGCATATGTTGAATTTACAGAATAAAATGAGAGATGTCAAGCTTTTTGTATATACAATTTAACGGTGAGTTTTAATACTTACAAAGTAGGTGCGCTGATCGGTTAGCCGGGAGGGGTCTCCCCCGGCCCCCACACCACCAAACC
>Ga0209614_1000657_pt1 | contig 29435 bp, 37 predicted proteins | sample BlaSprsedimmetaG_FD_185484 | JGI IMG/M metagenome (GOLD analysis project Ga0209614, IMG submission 185484) | Hot spring sediment bacterial and archeal communities from California, USA to study Microbial Dark Matter (Phase II) - Blank Spring... ... | reverse complement strand
TGACAAAAATAGTAAGGCTTATATACCCTCTAATACCAATATATAATTAAGGTTGATAAGAGGGAGGCGAACGAAAAAGATGGCGGAAATAAGCGGCGCGGCGGCTGGTCGCGCGGCGGCGGAAGTGCGACGGCTCCCGACCAATGAACGGGGCGATCTGGTCAAAAGGTCGCCCCGGGATGTTGTAGGTGCTAGCGCCCGAGCTCAGCGAAGGATGAGCACGGAAAAAGCGGGGTGCCGAGGATCAACACGAAGGAGGAAAAAATAGAATAGGAGGTGAAATGTATGAAAGCAATAATAAATGGAAAGAAGTACGACACGGAAACTGCGGAGCAGATCGCGGATGATGGTTTTGGTCATCCAAGAGATTTCCGATATTGGAGCGAAGTGTTATACAAAACGAAGAAAGGGAACTACTTCATCGCGGGTGAGGGTGGTGCACTAAGCAAATACGCGGTTCCGGCCGGGGGCAATAGCACTTCGGGCAGTTCACGAATCTGCGCACTCACTCGTGCTGAGGCTTTCGAGTGGTGCCAGGAGCATAACGCGACGGAAGCAATAGAGGCCCACTTCTCCGATCTGGTCGAAGACGCGTGAAACTGTCTCTCGCCTGCGCAACATGTCCGGCACAGAGGAAATTGGAATGAAGGGGCCCGAGTCCGGGCCCCTGTATTTTTTCCCCTACCTGACATCCTCTCCGCCCTGAAGGGCGAGACTTTCTACGTGAAAAAAATGGTAATACGGGAGAGTACAAAGTAATATAAGCTTACCCTGCTCATCTCAATTACTTATCAAAGATCTTAGGAGGTGATAAACAAATGAGTGAACTATACAATCGAGATATTTTCGCGCTTTGCGAGTGGATGGATGACATGAAAGCGGAAATGCTCGCTTCGCAGAGTGCGCGGCTACATCGCGGTTTCATACCAGAAGAGAAGCGGCGGTACATGGAGCTGCTCGCACAGATTAGGGCGCGAGTGGAAGCTATGGATACTGGCGACTTCCCGGAAGTGCATCCGCAAACACTCGCAGAATGAACGGGCACTTTTTTGCCCGCCTTCCCCTAAGTTTGTTGGCTATGCCGGGTTGGTATTAGGTGCGATGTTTGATCATCACCTGCATGAGCTCTTTGCCTGAGATGCGGTAAACGACGAAGCGCGCGCCTGTGTCGTCAACTACCGTTCTGACGCGCCGCGCTTTTTCCTTGATGTCGGGCCAGCACGCTTCATGGTTCGCGTTTCGCATCATGCGAATGGTTTTACGACGCGGGATGATCACGGTCATTTTTCTCTCTTCACCTTCGCTGCTGCGTTTTTTCTTGCATATTTTCTACGCCTCCTGCTGATCTTCTCAGTACCTCGCTGGTGTGCGTCGATCCTTGCCCGCATCTATGTAGAGTGTCTGCGCGATCCGCAGTGCCAAGTCCGCTGCAACTTCATCACTGATATGATACGCACCCTGAAGTAGCTCACAACACAAGATCCCTTCAGTGATACACTCACGCATGAACGTCGGGCTATCATTAGCGATCTCCTCTTTCGTATGTTCATTCATCTTATCGGCCATTGTTGTCTTCTCCACAGGCTTCGCTTCTAGCTCTTGCAGCTTCTTCTCCATTTCCTTATAACTCTCTATCACGAGCTCGCGCGGGATCGCCATACGCGCCTTGCCCTCCTTGTTCGCTACATTGAGGCTCGCGGGGATAAACCAGCTTCCGTCCTTCTTGCGCTTGATCAGCTTCGCTGGATAGCGTATCTTCAGGCCCGCTACTTCGCCTTGGCCTTCCAGGATCTCCACCGTTCTCGAGTCACCGCGCACTTCCACGAGCCGCCCTACTACAATCGCCGGGGGCACCTTGCCCTCCTCGCGGTAGATGTAGAAGTTCCTGATCGGTGGTAGCTTCCTGCAATCGTCACGCTGTAGGAATGCAGGCCGACCGTCACGTTCCACTATCTGGTCATCTTCATCTACGGGCACCGCTGAGAAGTTGCCGTTGGGGTACTGGTCACTATACTTCCGAGTGATCCAGACCTTCGGATACGGGGACTCCTCATCAAGTATGCTCGTCGGAAGCTTCAACTTGAATTTCAGGCCCTTTCCCTCCGCTCGGTCATCATATCGCTCGTACCCGAGCGCCCTTAAGATGGCGTACTCCAGCTCCAAGTCATCTTCGGTCTTCTTAGCTGTGCCTTCCTTCACTAGCGTAGGATTGGCTGCTTCACCATTGAGCTGCTTCTGCTGCTGCTTTTTCGCGCTGGACTCCTCTTTCGGGGAGGTGTTAGGGAGAGTGCTTTCTCCGCTTTCTGCATCCTCAGCCAGGACTACCATATCATGTGCCGTTGGGATTGGGAACATGCCTTCGAGTTCGTGTAGCTCGTCTTCACTGAAGTTGAAGTCTTCTAGGTCGTTCATAGGTTCTCCTCCCGGATCTCGATCATATCCAGCAGATCGCACTCGCTCGCGCACTCCTGCACCGCTAGCTTCAGATCATCTAGCGCACTAATGACCAAAACGGGATTGCCGATAACCGTAACTACGAGCTTCGCGCCCGCAACACCGTTATGTGCTTTCATTGCCACACTCCCCGCCAGCCGCCTTCCGTAACCCCTCTCGCACCAATTGCGCCGCGATCGTGGCGAGTCCGATCCTGGCTCCGCCTTTGCCGCGTGCGCGTCGTATCTCTTTTTCTGCTTTCGCTATCTCCTCAAGTTGCTGCAACTCGCTCGTGTCAAGCGTGATGAACAGATGCGGCATTTATATCCCCCCACTCTTCTCCGCCCGCGACAATACATACGATAGTAGCGCGAGCTCGAACCCGCGCCGTATGGCCTCGCTTTTACCGTCTTCGGCCGCCGACACTTCCGCCGCCGCGCGACCAGCCGCCGCGCCGCTTATTTCCGCCATCTTTTTCGTTCGCCTCCCTCTTATCAACCTTAATTATATATTGGTATTAGAGGGTATATAAGCCTTACTATTTTTGTCACCGCTCCCCATATGCCAAAATGTAGGGGGGGGGGCCCGCAAATCTTAATATCAAGTCCTGACAATATTCGTATAGGTGTCTCATGTCATATCGGTTACAAAACGTAACATAACTATGCGAAAAACACGAAAAGATTGGGAGCAGATACATCTCGCTATAAAGGATGCGTACCGCCGGATCTCTATGAAGGAGATGCGGATACCTACGGAGCAGGAGGTTGCTGATTTCTGCGGCGTGTCACGCAAAACGGTATGCCTGCACATGGCGAAACTCGATATCACCGAATTGCGTCCGCCCATTAAAGCCTATGCGGATAGGATCATGCTCGCGCTGGTGAAGAAAGCGATGGAAGGCGATGTGCCCGCAATCAAGCTCGCACTCCAGCTCGGGTTCGACTGGTCGGAGAAGCAACGGCTCGAAGAAACCGTTAAGCTGGAAGCGGATGTACCCATAAGGGTTGTGAATGTGTACCGGCAGACTCGTGACGATGAGGCCGTTCTTTCAGATCAATCCGACAACTAACGAACCCGAGCTGGCACTACACGACGGCCAGCTCCAGGCGTGGGAATCTAAAAAGCGGCTGATATTCATACTCGCGGGCACGCAATCCGGCAAGACTGTATTCGGCCCCTGGTGGCTCTGGCGTGAGATCTTCGATGAGGAAATCGGCAAAGGGGCGGGCGATTATCTGGCTGTCACGGCGAACTATCCGCTCTTCACGCGGAAGATGCTCCCGGAACTCATAAATGTATTCACGGACGTGATGAAGGTTGGTCGCTACTGGGGCAGTTCTAATCTCATCGAAATCAAGAACCCCAAGACTAACAAGTTTGAAGCCGTTTCCGCGCACGACTCTATGTGGGGCCGTATCCTACTCGCATCCGCTTCTGCGGGGCGTGGCAAGGTGGGTGTATCGGCTTTGGAATCCGCGACCGTAAAGGCGGCGTGGCTCGATGAGTGCGGGCTCGATGATTTCAGTATCAGCGCCTGGGAATCCATCCTACGCAGGCTCTCACTCTCACGCGGCCGGGTACTCGGCACTACAACGCTTTATAACTTCGGCTGGCTCAGAAACGAGATCTACACGCGCTGGGAACGTGGGGACCCTGACTATGACGTGATACAATTTGATAGCCTCGCTAATCCAGTCTTCCCGCGTGAGGAATACGAGCGAGCACGGCGCACGCTACCGGGCTGGAAGTTCAGTATGCAGTATCAAGGGATATTCGCGCGGCCCGCGGGTATGATCTACGCGGACTTTGACCCGAAGATCCATGTCGTCGCACCGTTCAAGGTCCCGCCCGAGTGGCCGCGGTGCGTGGGCGTTGATCCCGGGCCGCTCCATACCGCTACGGTCTGGCTCGCTCAGGAGCCACTAACCGGCTGCTATTACGTCTATCAGGAAACACTAGAGGGCGGGTTGCACGCGGCCGCTCATGCGCAGCGCGCCTTAGCGCGCGCGGAAGGCGAGAACGTTACGGGCTGGATCGGCGGCTCGACCTCCGAGCTGCAGGTGCGGCTCGACTGGCAGCATGAGGGCGTGAATCTACGCGCGCCGCCGCTCAAAGACGTCGAGGCTCAGATAGACCGCGTGACTCAGCTACTCCGTGAACGCCGACTATATTTCTTCACGACGTGCGTTGGTATCCTCGATGAGATCAATACCTACTCACGCGAGGTAAATGAGCTCGGTGAGCCTACGCTCAGGATCAGAGATAAGGAATCTTATCACCGGCTCGATGCGCTCCGGTATATCGTTTCGGGCGTGACGCGCGGAGATAGCATCATCAACTTTGGGGGGCTCGCTGAGGCGTTCCGCGGCCCCGCGCGCGCTAAGCCACGTTGGAGCCCCCTCTAACGGTGACCGTAGCGCGAATTTCTCATGGCGCCGCGACTAAAAGGTCGCAGGCAGCCAGAATATTACGGCGTAGCAATCGGACGGAAAATACTCGGTGAAATCGTCGAACGGAGCCCGCAGCGCGGATATCCGCGACCTCGAAATACCGAAAACTGCACAGCGGCCCCGGAATCGGTAACGGGCGAAAAAACCCCGGCGAAGTTGCCTATCCGGGCGATTTTAGCGCTTTTTGGTCTTGTGAGATCTTTGCGTATCTTTATATCGCGAACTAAATAATCTAATACCATGGGTCTTTTCGATCTCAAGTTACCCCTGATCTTCCGAAAAGGCGGGCCGCGCATGGACACAGCATCAACTTTCGCGAAGGCTAGTTGGCGCATTGCGCTCACGCAGAACAAACCGAAACAAAAAACACTCGATGATTATCAGCGCGAATACCAACAGTACCAATTCCCGGAACTTCGCCAAATCTGCCGCGACACATCGAGCATTCTAAATGCCCGAATTACTCTCCGCGAGTGTGTGTTTAAAAACGGCTTCGAGTGGCTCCCTCGCTTCGGCAGTAAGTGCACGAAGTGCGGCGCGGAGTTCGAGCAGAAGATACCGACCTGCGAACGTTGCGGCGCCACGACCCGCGAGCCGGACCAGAAGCAGCAAGAGAATGCAGAAGACTTCTTCCACGACGTCAATGAGTACGACCAGTCGCTTCAGGAGGTGCTCGAAGAGGCAGAGGATCAGATAAATCAAGTAGACACGGCGGTACTCTGGCTCGAAACTGAATACGAGCTCAACTCGCTCACGGATGACGGCAAGCCCAGCTTCGCGGGCAAGCGAGTCACGGCAATTGAATCAATTCCGCCGGAGCTCGTCACGCATAATCTCGATAAAGAGGGTCGGCATGTACGCGAATACTTCTGCATCCAGCATCGAGACCGGATATATAGCGAACCAGGATACTGTATCAAGTGCAGCACGCCACTTCTCCAGGCATGGTATGTGTACGACGATAAAAAAGGTACAAAGCGATACTACGCGCAGAAAGAATTCATTGACTGGCATTTCTACGATCCGAAAGGCTATTCTCCCATCTACGCAATCCTCAAGTCGGTCCTCGTCGAATGGGGTATGGATGATGAGCTCTACGAGCGTTTCTGGAACAAGGTCCTTCCGAAAGACATCATCGCGGTCACGACGAGCAATCCCGCAGCGCTCAATAAGGTAAAGGCGGAAATCATCGAACAATCGAAAGCCGGTGAGGTCCCATTCGTCGGTATCGAGTCGCAGACGGGCCACGGCACAGTACAGAAGATATCGCTCACCGATGACTCGGTCGCGGACCTCACAAATATTGACACACGCGACCAGATCAAGAAGACGATCAATACGGTCTACGGTGTCGTTCCGCTCTACGCTGCAGATGTCGAAAGATCCTCGGCACTTTCTGGCGAGGGGCAACAGCTCCTCGTCCAGGAGGACCGCGCAAAAGCGAAGCAGATGACGTACAACGAGAAGGTACTCCCTCAGCTCCTCACTACGATGGGTGTTACGGACTGGAAGCTCACGCTGAAGCCGCCGACCGCTGAAAGCGAGCAGAAGAAGCTTACCATCGAGAGTATGAAGATCCAGAATGCGCGCGCGATGCTCGATATGGGCTTCGCGGTAGAGCTAGACGAGAATGGCGAGTTCGTCTTCTCCGGGTCCGCCTCGCGGCCCGATGTAACGATGCCGTCGCCATTCGCAGCTGGCGAAATCGCACGTAAAGCGCAGGCGTATGACGACCTGCAGATGCGGCAGGACGAAATAACCTTATTCAGACCTAACGATACCACACAACTTGAGCCCGGGGGTCGGGCCCACACGGCCCCCGGGCTCGGCCAATTTGGGGAGGACTGGCTGTATCTACCTGAAGAAGAGTTGCTGGTAAAGGCGCGTTGGGAGCAGGTCTATGAGGCAATCTACGCGGGCACGCTCTGGCAGGAATATTACGGGCTTACGGGCCAAGAGTCCGACCTCGTGAATCAAATCCTCACGCGGCACTTCACGCAGCCGAACATCAGCTTGCGCAAGATCCGCGAGGATCTCATCAAGGAGCTCGGGCTCACCGAGGCGCGTGCAGATATCATCGGCCGTACGGAGATGTCCGCGGTACTGAACAAGGCGCGCGAGCTCGATTACGTGGAACGCGATCCCGCGGGCGAATGGCGGTACAAGTGGCTCAATCCAAAGGACGCGCGGACAACTGAATGTTGCCGGCGGATTGTAGACCGGACCGTAAAGGGCGTTCCGCTCGCGAAGCTAAAAGAGATTGTGAAGGCGGAGTCAGAACGGTTCGCAGAGGAGACGGGCTCGCGCTTCAGGTACGTGCGCGAGTTCGTGGCTCATTACGGCTGCCGGTCGAGCTTCGTGCGTGTAGTGTAGAGTGAGGGGGGGGGATAAATGAGCATCAAGATCGGCCTGAAGGCGAACAAAGGCGTATGTCGAATGTGCGGCGACGAGGGCACGGTACGATGCTAGCTAAGTTCCTACGATGTTTCGCGGGTTGCGTGACCGGCCAGGAATGCGCGGCTCAGGAAGCGGAGCTAGCGAAGCTGAGAGAGGATGTACGGTATTATGAGCAGCGACTCGCCGAAATCCTCTTCAAACCTAAAAGGAAATGATAACGAGTAAAATCACAGTGAAGCTAGAAGGGCTAGAGGAACTTACCGATACGCTACTTGATGCGATAGACCTGGGGATCGGGGACTCGACCGATCGCGGTTTCCAGCTGTCGCAGGAGCTCGTTACGAAGCAGAGCTTTGACCGCGGCACGTTACTTCAGAGCGGGCATATCACGAAGCCGCGTGAGTTAGAACGTATAATCAGCTACGATGCGCTACACGCGATCTACGTCGAGTTCGGAGCAACGTACACGGACAAGATGCCACCTCTGAAGGTGATCTATGAATGGGTCCGCCGGCATAAGCTCACGCCGCGCGATCCCGAGTCGCTCACGGGAATTAAGCGGTGGATGCTGAAGAAGGGTATCATCGGCTCGGTGAAGACGCGCGATTCTGACTGGTGGGCGATCGCGTTCTATATCGCAAAGGATATCAAGGCGCACAGCCTAGAGCCGCGGCCGTTCATGCGTCCGGCGGCGGAGGAGATCAAGGCGCATCTCGCGGAAGACGTTACGGCGCGGCTCCGGGAGGTAAAGGGGCGATGAAACCTCTGAAGCTCAGTCGCGAGCAGGTCGCAGAGATGCGTAATGACGTCCGGTACATGTCGATGGGGCAGCTTGCGGAGAAGTATGGCGTCACGCATGAGACCGTCCTCAAATACCTACATCGGGAATACGAAGAGGTGCGGACACAACTGATCAGTAAGGGTAAGAGTGAACGCGAAGCCGCTAGCGAAGCCTATGAGGAGGTATACAAATGCCAGCCTGTAATCAGGACGATCGAAGTTTAGTGGTCGGATAAATTAATATAAGTAACCTCGGCCAATCTACAAATATGGGTGAGTGGCACGGCGAACGCGAGTGGTATAACGACCGTATCTTTGAGGCCATCATCTCTACGGAGGATATAGATCGCCAGCATGAGCTCGTGCGGATGTCCGGGCTCGAAAAGGTAATGGACTGGTTCGTCAAGTACGGCGTGATCCACTACAAACACAGCTTCATCAATTTTGCGGAGCCGCTCGGCTGGAAACGCGAGGGTGACGTCATCAAGATCAAGGCCGGCGCGCATACGAATTACGAGGGGCTATTCCCGCACTACGATTGGATTTGGAAGCAGATCAAGGACTACTATCTCGCGGGCGTACCCGGGTACATGAGCATCGGCGGCAGTAAGGTCGAGGCTCAGCTCAAATGTGACGACTTCACGGGTTCTTGTTTTAACGATATTTCTAAGCTCGGTATCTTCGAGGCATCCTGGGTCGGCGCGTCACCTGCGAACACGGGCGCGGCCGTCACGCATGTAAACGTTATGGCGAAAAGTGAGCCAGAGCTGCCAGAGCTGATACAAAAGCCGTTCGGACCGTGGAAGGATTGGGACGCTTGCATGGCGGAGATGCGGCAACAGTATGACGAGGAGACGGCCAAAAAGGTCTGCGGTAAGTTGAAATCAGAATTCTGCGGTAAGTTGGAATCAGAATTAGAGGCTAAACAGGAGGTACTAAAACCACAAAGCGATAAAATGACGGAAGAAGGAAAGGTGGAAACCGAGGTAGCAAAGCAGGAAGAACCGGTAACGTCAGAAGCGCCGCCCGCGGAGGAGAATCCGATGGCGATGATCATGCGCGCGCTCGAAGAGCTGAAGGCGATGCTGGCTCAAATGCTGAAGAGTAAAGAGGCCCCGATAACGGAGACGAAGACGGAAGCACCCGCGGAATCGGTCGGCGGTAAACCGGGCGAGGTCCGTGTGAGCTTCAAGAGCGATGAGGAGTTCGCGGCAGCGGTCCAGAAAATCATTGATGCGAACAAAATCGTAACGAAAACGAGTGATAAGCCGTCACAGGTGCCGGGGCAGGATCGCGGTTCCTTTGTCGCGAAGGCGATCGAGGAAGCAATGAGCGCAAGAAGCGCAAAGGAGTTTTTCAATAGGTGATTTGAATGGACACACCACGGACATTTGAGGAGTTCCTGGATCTCTGGTATCGGCGCGAAATCGGCATGAACGGACTACTCCGAAAAGCAGATGACCCGTATCTGGTCGCGCGCACAGACTACTTCGACCCGAAATATTCCGCGATGATCGAAGCATGGGCGGTACGCGCGGAGACCGCGTATCGGCTGTTTCCGAAGACGACGTACATGGAGAAGGGCGACTCGATCAAATACATTCCGGCCGATCCGTACGTGTACTCGACCGTGAACACGCTCAGGGCAGTAACTGAAACAACTGCGCTGTTCGCCTCCGTTGATACGGACGTACCGGACGTTTCGGATATCAACTACATCGAGCCGGGCTACGTGGATCTGCCCTGGAAGGTCTCGATGCAGGCTCAGCTCAAAGCGGGCTGGACGGCCAAGCCGAACTTCACGCCTGAGCTGCTCAGAAAGTACAATATGGAACGGTACGTACATCTGCTCGACTATCAGCTCCTGCAGACCGTAGACACGCTGAGCACGAACAAGCCGGACTCGCTCGACCGTATCATAAGCTGCAAGGCGGAAGATGATGCATCATGGATTGACGCGGGCGATTGCGATCTCTGGCAGACCCAAACCTCGAAGAGTATAGACCGCTCATCGGCGACGACTTGGGACGCGCAGGTAGATCTCCCGGCAACGGAGGAAAATCGCGCGCTCACGCTAGAGATGATAGATGATATCATGGCCGCGGCGAAGAGGTACGGAAGCGGGAACTATATCGCGCTAACGAACGACGACACGATCAATACGATCCAGAAGCTCATTGACCCCAAGGGCCGGATACTGCACGGGCAGAACGAGGTCGAGTTCACGCAGGACGGAGTAGTCACCCGGCGCGGGCATGGCGCGGGCAGAATACCGGTCGCCTCCCTGATCACGAATGGGCTCACTATCCCGGTCTTCAGCGATCCGAACGTTGCAGTACCTGTGAGTGGAGGTGCGGGCAACCTGTACTTCATTGACCTCGACCACATCGAGCTGCGAGTCTCGCTGCCGATCAGCTACTTCCACACCGATATGGGCAACGACTATCTGCGCATGGACTACACGCAGATCTTCCACGATATCCTGTTCGGAGGTAACCTGATCGCGGACCGGTTCAACTGCCACGCGGCGATCAAGTACATCGCGAAGGGTTGAGCTGCCACCGACAGCGTAATGGAGAAGGATAAAACGAGAAATGCCAATAGAGACGAAGGATAGGATCGCGCAGATGCTCGTTCCGTATATCCCGGAAGGTGAGCATCTCGCGGAACTCATTCACGGCGGCGCCGAGCTCACGCTCACCGAAGTAAATTCAGAGATCGAGCTTATACCAGCAAAGATGGTGACGCCCGGCTCGCTCGTGCTCGAAGTATTCGCGATTGTTACGACGCAGCTCGCCGGCGCGACGCAGGATCAGGCGGTGATCACGATCTACGAGAATACGGGGACACCTACCTCGCTCGGCACGATCGAGTTTGCGGATGAGAGCGGCGATATTGTAGGCGATATTCGATGGCGTACTCCATTAGCGGATGGCGCGCCCGCGTTACCCCTGGCAGGCGGTAACAAGGTATTCGCGAAAGTGACGCAAGCATGCACGGGCGATGGCGCAGCTGGTAAGGCGCGTGTGTATACTCGGTGGGTGAGGGCGAACAGAAACTACGACTGAGCCGAGACGAGAAGAAATGAAACCGAGAAACTTGGAGAAAATGCTGCATAGCGACGGCAAACTCCACGTGCGCTATGTCGGACCTTCTGGAAGCCTCACGGTCGAGGGGATGCTCTTCAAACACGGCGTGGAGCAGCGACTCGCGCCCTCGAAGGCGGACCTGCTCGCGGAGTTCAACTGGAACGTGCTAGAGGTGCTGAAGCCGACGAAAGGTAGTAAGAACGTATGATACCAGATGACCCGCTATACGCGACGATCTGCACACTAGGCGCAATTGCGGGAATAACGGCGATCGAGATCATTGCGTTACTGCTCGGGGTCAATGGAAAAGTGCTATCGCTGACGATAGCGCTGATCGCTGGCCTGGGCGGGTTCTTTCTTGGAGCGTTATAAAGAGGACTAAAAATGACACTAACGAAGACAGTAGACGACCGACACGGGAAAGTGCCCGTTGCGCTCTGGACATGGGCGTTCACGACGGACGGTAGCGGGAATGCTAGCGAGACGACTGATCAGGAGATCTTTGGATTGGTCCAGCGCGTGGTAACGAAGCCAGATAGTGTGGTGCCGCCCACCGCGAACTGGGACCTCACAATCCTTGATGAGGACGGCGCGGACGTGCTCGGCGGTCACGGGCTGGACCGCGATAGTGGCGGTATTGGCGCGGTCGAGCAATGCGTACCTGAAATCCTGCTATGCGCGTGCGCGTCGAAGCTCACGTTCACGATCGCGAACGGAGGTAGCGCGAAGAAGGGAACAGTGAGATTGTATCTCGTGTAATCAGAGATGCCACGATCAATAACCCGTGAGTACCTGAAGTGGAACCTCGCAGAAATCGGTGGCGGGGGTATCGGATTTGGGGTCATCGGCATCGAGTGGAACCAGAACATAGACACATGGAGACACATCAATTTATTTGGCGAGACCGTTACGCCTCCCGCTAACTATTTTGACAACCATCCTATCTGGGGAAGGATGTGGCGCTGCACGTTAACACCCGATGGCGTTCCGACATACGGCACGAATGCGCGTGGCGATGGACTCGACCTCACGGGCGCAAGCGGGCGCGTCATGGTCAGGATCCCTAAATATTTCTTTAAGACCGCGAACCCGTCTGCGAACGTCTACCGCTATTGGGTCTCACCATATCTGTTCGACGGCTTCCGCTGCCATCCTGCGTTCCGTATGCGTGGCGGCATAGAACGCAACCAAATCTACGTGATGGCCTACGCGGGCGACTTCGACTACGATGGCGTGAACGAAGCGTACAATGCAGCACACGAGAAACTGCACTCAAGAACGGGCAAGCAGCCGCTAACCGGCAATGCAGACTGCTTCTGGCGCATACCGATTAATAACCTGGGTGCAGAACCCGCAATAGGCGCAACGATCGCGGGCACCGAAGGCGGTTTCCTGTTGCACAAGTACTTGAAGACTGCAGGTGCATGGGGCGGCGGTGGTGCGGGCGATACTGCGCTCATCTGGATCAGGAAGCCGGGCGATGCTACTTGCGGCATACTGGCCGCAGACGCGATTACAGCTGACGGTGTCGCATTGGGTACCGCAACTGCCGCACCGACAGGACTGATCGTTAATATTGGTTATTGCCGGACTCTCTGTGAGAATATCGGAACGGGCTGGGGCCTTGAAAATATATGGACACGCAGCGCGTGGAAGCTGCTCTGGTACATTGAAAATGCAACGGGCAATTCACAGACGAAGCTCGGGTTGGGCATTGTGAGCAAAGCGGCTGGAACGGGCTTCGCAGGCGAACTGAACGGTATAGACTCAGCGGATACGAATGTCGGCACGAATGGCACAGGCACAGGCACGGGTACTAACGGTCTCACACCAGTGGTCTACCGTGGCATCGAAAACCCTTGGGGTAATGTCTGGAACTTCATTGATGGCTACAATGCGGTTGATGCTGAGTATAGGATTATCAAACGTGATGGCACGGGCGTGTTCACGAGCACGCTCACCGCGGGCAATTACGAAGCGTCGGTTGCGGCCCCGATAACGAATCCTGTAGGTGGATACGTTTTCGGATATGCGAGCAATATAGAATATGAGGATTTACTCGCGCTCTTGTTCATACCGAACGCAATCGCGGGTGCCTCAAACACATACCTCTGCGATATGTTCAACAGCAAACAGAAGGGGCAGACGAATATTCTGCTGGCCGGCGACACTTGGTTTGATGGCGTCGCTGCGGGGGTCGCGTGTCTCGCTTCGTCTAACACCGCGTCGGCTGCCAGTCGGTTTATCGGCAACCGCGCCGAATATATTGGCTAGCAGAGGAAGAGCGAAATATGGTACAAAGTAACGTGAAGCCCACCTGGTACTGGCTCCGGGATCTGAAGGGCACGACTGCGACATTACGGGTACGTTGGAATCTGAAAGAAATTGAGCACCCAATAATGGAATTCGGCGAAGAATATCCGCCATCGCGTATATGGGACTATGAGGAACGCGAAATCACACTAACTGTCCCGAAGCCGAAACTCGATGCGGGCGCACTCTCACAGAAGACAAAAGGAGAACGGTACGCGGTCGCAGACGCGATAGTCGTACTCGCACGTGAGAACGAGACAATGAAAAAAGTTCTCAGTACAGCGAAGGCCGCTCTCTTATTGAAACTCGGTATTGACCCTCAGGAGGTGATCGCCTGAACGATGGTGGTTACATATTGCACGAGCGCGGAAGTGAGTCAGTTCCTATTTGGGGATAAAAAGGGCGATTTCAGCGAGAGCACGAAGCCGCAAAAGACGACTGTCGAGGCACTCATCAACCGCGTCGAGGACATGATTGACCGCGAGACGAGGCATGCTTGGCGGTCTGTAACGGTCACGAACGAGTACCACGATTACGCGGGAATCCGTAAGCGCGGTTATCCGCGCGGGCGCGAGCCGTGCCGCTGCGTATTCCTCTGCCACCGTGCCGTTCGCGCGTTCGTGAGCGGCACGCACAAGATAGAGATATGGGCTAGTGGGGAGTGGATCGACCTCGTATTAACCGCAAACGGTTATACGGAAGGTCGCGACGCGGACTACTGGATCGATTACGAATGCGGCGTAATCTATTTCGTTGATGTGGCGCCCGCGATCGGCAAGAGCACCGTGCGCGTGACGTACGCTTACGGCGAGTCATCCGTCCCGGGCGACATCAAAGAGTGGGCGATCAAACAGGCCGCAATCGACCTCATCTACTCGGATGACTGGACGGTTCTCACAATTGATACCACGGAACGTGTGAATCTGGAGGATAAGGTCAGACATTGGAAGGAGGATGTAGACAAGATTCGCGAGCGGCGCGAAGAACTAATCATCGCGTAGCCGGGGCGCATAGGACCAATCAATACCCGGTGCTAAGGAAAAGTGAGTGAGTAAGACATGGGAGAGGAAGATATTACGCATATAATAGAGACAGTTTTAACGGCCAACTGGAATCCCGCGACCGTCCCGTTACCGACCATTATCGCGCAGTGGGATGAGAAGCGTGTTGATCTCAGGGCGGGCGACTTAATTCTGATTTACGAGACATCCGGGCTAATGAAGGCGCAGGGCGATCTCGCATATAATACTGAGGATAAGTCCGGGTTCATCTCGCTTGACATCCGTACGACTGAGAGCGAGGCACGCTGGAAAGCCCTCTACGCGGAGGTCGAACGTATCCGGAAGGCGAAGCGGCGCGATCCGCATACTGACTGGGACCATCTGGATTTCATACGGCGGACGCTATTCCATCGCGCGGGTTCATGGCGTGGTGTCATTGATTACGGGCTCGTTAAATGGAACGAGCCGCTATAGGACTGAAAGGCAATAAAATGCACAAAAGGAGGAGGAGGTAAGAAAACAGAAAAATGGGAACATTAAAGGCTTCAACGGCCTATCTGAGTTGGAAAGAAGAGACTGACTATAACGAGACACCAACGGCAGAGGCGCAGACCGAGGTCTTCGGACTACTCCGGGATAAGATCCCGCTGCCAGACCCGAAACGGGCATACGAAATCTATCGGGTCGCGGGGAGCGCGTCACGGGTACCGACAGGCGTAGATCGGAACGAGATAGTCTTCGAGGGTTCGATCCCGTTCACGCTGCAACACGGCAAGGCGCTCGTGTTTGGACTCGGGAAATCGGTGAAGACAGGAACAAGTCCACCATTTACGCACACGATCCAGACGGCGGACGAGTTACCGAGTTTTGTTGTGGAGGCGACAATCGGAGACGGTACTACCAATTATCTGCGGTACTATACCGGCGTGAAGGTGAATCGCATGACGCTGGAGGGCACGGAGAAGGGCGTGATCAAGGCGACGCTCGATGTGCTCGCGGCAAAGGGCTACAAATCCACGAACACGCCGAGCACGGTCGTACCATTGGATATCAAGCCATATCAGTTCCATCAGACGAGTACGAATCTGACTCTTTGGGGTACACCGTTCGCGCGCGTGAAGAACTGGTCCCTCACCGTTGACAACCACCTGGAGCAATCCTGGTATTGGCAAAATGAAAACGCTGATTATCCCTACGAATTAGATGAGAACGAGCAGACGGTCGAGATGAAAGCGACCATCGTACCCACGAGCCTTGACATCTTTGATCATATCGGCGCGGAGACGGAGTTCGACATTGACTTCAAGATATCGCGCGGAACGAGCGATTCAATCGAGATCAAGAACGCGGCTGGATACACGTGCTTCATGCCGGAGGCGCCACATCCAATACCCGAGAAGGGTAAGATGGAGGTGGACGTGCTCATCAAGATGCGCAGTCTGGAGATCATCGTAGTTGATGCGATCTCAGCATATCCGAACGAGACAGGACCGTAAGCGATGACGAAGGGCGAACGAAAGACGGGCGCGGCTGATGGCTCTGAGCTCTACGCGGACCAGACGCTCAAAGAGCATATCGTAAAGCTTGGCGGGAAGGAGTATGTCTTCAAATATCGCGCACTCACCTGGGCAGCACGTAACAAGATCCTGAGCGATTCATTGAGTATTGACAATATGAATAAGGGCCATCTGGATGTAGATCTCTACAATCGCGGATGCCTCAAGCGCATGATCGTTGAGCATCCGTTCTCAGACGACCTGGAAATCGCGCTGATCAAGCTCGGCGACGATGCGGGGCAGCAACTCGCGAAGATCGTACCGAGGAGCCAGGAGCTTCTCACAGAGGAGCAAGCGGATTTTACCGGGGCGCCATCCGAGGCGTAGTAGAACTCGACCCTGGGACTGCGGCCGAGCTCACAGAGTTCATGCTACTAATGCACGTCCCGGGGCTGACCTATGGAGATATGCAAAAGATGAGCGCGGAAAAGGTAGGGCGGTTCGCGGTGTATTTGGACGAGGTACTGAAGATGAAGCAGGAGGCGATGTCGAAATAAAATGGAGGTTGCGAATCTCCAGGTTGTTGTATCCTCCGAGGTAGCGGATGCGCTTGCCGGTCTGCGATCAGTCCAGCGTGAAGTTAAGGATGTCGCGAGCGTCTCGGATATAGAACTTAAGAAGATGGGTACGGCGACGAAGACGACTGGATCGGGAGTGTTGGAGGAGACGAAGAAAATCGAAGGATTCCTTAGTAAATGGAAGATGGGCTGGATCGCGGTTGGCGCGGCCGCAATCGCATCGCTCTACGCGGTCGCGAAAAGCTCAGCGGTGATCCGCGGCTACTTTTCCGAGTTCGGTATGATTATCGGCTCTGTTTTTGATGAAATCGGGGTTTCGATGGCACCGGTAATAGATCCGTTACTCGATTTCCTCTGGAAGGTGGGGGATCTGTTCGTCTCATTACCGGGGCCCGTAAAACTAGCTACGGGCGTCATAATCGGGGCCGCGACAGGCTTCTTAGGACTCGTCTCCGCGATCGCAGCCGTAAAGGCTATCTTCGCCGCTGCGGGCTTAGCGAGCATCTTCGCCTCGATCAAGGCGACGCTAATACCGCTTATCGCGGGTATCAAGGCGTTCTTCGCATCTCTGCTAGCGGGTGCTGGCCTGGCTGCAACGTTCGCAACGATCGCTACATTAGTACTGGGCGGATTGGTAATCTGGAAGCTATATACTTCGGGGGTCACGAAGGCACTCGGCAACGTGATTGACGAGTTCGGTAAGGCTCACCCCATCTTCAGCGATTTCTTCATGGCGGTAACGGCCCCGTTGCAGGCGCTCGGCGCGATCGCGGTATTGGTCATGGAGGGCGAACTGAAACAGATACCGGGCGAGCTCAAGCGGATATTCGGGGAAGCACTCGTACACTGGCGCGCGTTCAAAACCTCAACAGAGGCTATCTTAGCATCGTATGATGCGGCAATCCGTACAGAGTTAGATAGGCTCGTAGCGGGCATCGGCGATATCGGTTCGCGGGTATGGGCTGGTATCGCAAGCACAATCGGTACAGTGCAGACCGAGCTGGATACGTGGGCCGCCACTTTCTACGGCCCCGGCTACGCGCTCGTGGAATCACTGCTAAAAGGGATCGGCGATATCGGCGCGCGTATCTGGACCTGGTCACAGCGTAAGATCGGCACGGTTATGACGGAATTAACGCGATGGACCAGCCTATTCACTACACCCGGGGGCGAACTCGTGATGCGGTTCATCACAGGGATCGGCGATATCGGCGCGCGTATCTGGTCGCATATACGCAGTAAGCTACCGACAGTAGATAGCTCGCTTAGAGATTGGGCGCGGACTGCGTACAACGCCGGCGCGGAGCTCGTGAGCAGCTTCATACGCGGCATCGGCGATATCGGTAGCCGCATAATGGGTCATATCCGCAGCGGGCTGTCCTACGTATCTAGCGAACTCGGGAGCTGGGCATTAGGTACCCTTAGCTTTTCGCCTACGTTATTGGAAATCGGCAAGCAGATCCCACTCACACTCGTTCAGGGCGCAGGTGAAGTCGCGCTTGATTCGCGGACGTTCGCGCCGGTTGTCGCGCCCGCGGTTAAGCCCATCGCATACCCTGAAACGTTCGCGCCATCCACAGCTGGCGGATCGCCAGCGACTACCGAGATTAATATTAATATGCCGGTCACGATTACCGCGGCGATACGCTCTGAGACGGACCTACGCGATTTAGCGCGCAAGCTAAAGGAGGAACTCAAACGCGAACTTAAAGATTACGTGAGGTCGTAAGATGGCTTTGACCGTAAAGATCAAGTCGGAAACAGATATCGAAATTGTGCTCAGAGTGACACGAGTAGACCAGCGCGTGGCGGTGACTCCGGTTGTAGCCGATCGTGCGGGTCAGGAATTACCGAAGATTAGGCCAGGTCGGTCACGCCGGCGCTCGCTTTTCATTATTTCGGGGAAGGCAACGCAGGCGGAGAAGGATAGTATTGAAGCCGCGAGCAAGAACTGGTGGATGCTCGGCACGGGCGCGATGATGGGTCGTGTACGGTTTTTTTGGGGCGAAAATAACGGTGGTAATCCATATGCCTGCTCTATTATGAAAGTGGATATGTGGAAGGAATCTAACAAGGAAAAGTATGAATTCTTGATAGAGTTAGAGGAGGGCGCGTTCTAACTAACATGAGCGAGTACGTCATCAAGATCACCGCAACGAACTACGCGGCTGCTGTTGAATTCCCATACTACTACCGACTTTGGTATAGGAAAGAATTAAATAAGATCTCAGCATTCCGAGTAACGGTTTTTCTGCTCACGACCGAACAGAAGGCGCTCGTGAAGGAAGGCAACCTGATATACTTGCTTTACGGCTCGGAGCTCATCCTCAAGGGCGAGATCCGTAACGTGGACAAGAATGATGCGGATGAGGAATGGACGCTCGAAGGTAACGGCATGGAGATCAAGCTGCACGATCGGACAATTCGCGGCCGCAAGCAATGGAACGATGATGCGGCAGACGCTATCGTGAAGGAACTGATCAGCGGTATAATGGATGAGGGCACGATCGAACCCGCAATCAAGGTAGGGTTCAGAGCGGAGGAGGATTCCGTACTACGGTCGATCATGTCACTAGCGAACGCGATCGGCTACGACTGGTATGTGGATCAGGCCGTAGGCTTCGATACCGACCGGCTGAACTTCGTCGCACATTACGGTTCCGAGACAGTCACGGAAACGTTCTCCGCATCTGAGACCGCGATCGACATCATACGGCACAAAGATGTAGATAAAGTCTATAATGTTATTCGCGTGATGGGGTACGGCGATGGCGTTAATCAGATTATGAGCGAGTCGTTCGCCGCAACTGCGAACCGTGCGACGCTGGCTGCGGAGATCTCAGCGGACGCAACCTCACTTACGGTCGCCGAGGCGATCGACAGCTTCCCTTCCTCGGGTGATCTCCGATGTGGGCGCGAATGGATCAAGTACAGCGCGAAGAACAACGAGACGAAGACTTTCTCCGGGCTCACTCGCGGGCATATTCCAGTCGTGAATCCGCCAACGGACAACCCGTACTATATCGGGGCCTACGCGCACAAGAAGGGCGCGCAGATTATCGATCTCCAGTACTCCGCTAGTGGCTACCCTTCGTTTGATGATGCGCAGTCCGGGAGCTCAATCGCGGTATATGGACTTCGTGAGAATGTATACCCCGAGCAGAGCATAATGCACCAGACGACCGTAGATCTGCTCGCGCAGCGGCTCATAAATAAATATGAACGACCGATCGAACGCGCGGAATTCATTGCCGCGCAGGAAGTGCTCATAGCGGATATTGGCGACCACGTACGGCTCCAGTTCCTCGATAGCCTATACCCATCCGCAACGCTGTACCCGTCCGTGGGGCTCTATCCCGGGCATCTCTCGGCCACGCTTCGCGTAATCGCGTACGAGTTCAATGAAGACGAGTACACGCTTCGGCTCACGCTCGGCGGCGCCAGCGAGGACTTCCTGGAGGACATCTCGCAGCTCCAGAAGAATCTTGATACCTCTTCTGTGTACGGACTCGGGAATACCTGTATCTACTCAATCCAATCGTACGAGAACTGTGACGCGATGCATCCGCTTCACCTCCGGTTCTTTCTCCCGGAGGAGATCAAGGCAATTAATCATGTCTTCCTCTCGTTCAAGATCAAGCCTTATCGCGCGTACACGGGCACGACTCCCGCGGGCGGCGGCGGCACAACGCCAGCTGGCGGCGGGCATACGACTCCCGCGGGCGGCGGCTCCACGTCCGGGGCTACTGGCGACTATTTCTTGCTTTGGACGATTGGGACTTACATGTCACCCGTTGTTTACGTTTCCTTGAGGACACATTATCATTCAGGACCATCGCATACGCACAGCGGGCCGTCGCATACGCATACGATCCCCTTCGTAGAGGCGAGTTTAGACTACGAGGTCGGCTTAGTTGGCAACCAGCATGGTCTAAGATGCTCAGGGGGTGGGTCCGGTAATTGGGCTACGACGAATAGTGATGGTACAGGTGCTACGGGCCCAGGCGGTACGGGTAATACGGGGGATGCATCGGGGAACAACTTCATAAGTTTCCTACCGATAACAGACGTGTCCCAGAACGAGGTGCCGACAAGACTTCATACGCATACTTACCCGGCGCACACGCATACGGTCTTGGATCACGAACATACGATCTCAGACCACCAGCACGCGATGACGTACCAAATCTATGAAGCTTCACACTCATCGCCATCTATCATTGTAAAGGTCGGAGAGGATGGTGGTAGTCTAACGGAAGTCTCTGACTCGCCATTCACGGAGGACCAGAACAAGTGTGATATTACTACGCTTGTTAAGGCGGAAGGTGTAAATAAGTGGATTGATGTGGAGTTCACGCCGAATCAGGTCTTGCGCATCGAGGCGAATTGCCACGTACAGGGATTTATCGAGAGCAAATGACCACAATCTTAATTATACCCGTAGGTAGAATGTATAAGTATGAAGAAAAGCATAGCTCTGCTCTTACTCATAGTCTTTGTAGGGGTGATCATGTCCGTGAGTAGTAAGCCGATTCAGTTCACGCTCTGCTTGGATGGGCCCGCGGGCGCTCATGTGGATGTATTCGTAGAGGGGTATTACTTTGGGCGGACGGATGAGACAGGTTGTATCGAGTGTATGGCGCTCTCGCGGGGAGATTCCCATAGTGCCGGTATCAATTACACGCTGAAGAAGGTGGGTTATCAGGATCAGCGCTGGTCGGTCATGGTTTTTGATGATCAGCCCCTGAGAACGATAAATTATCAACCCTCACCGATCGCTCCCGTGACACCAGAGCCGACACCAGAGTTGATACCCGAGCCTACGGTATCACCTACATCCTTACCCGTCCCCACGACTCTCTCACCGGGCATGAAATCGTCGGGGCAGCGACTCACGGACCTGGAGAACACGACCGCGGAACACGAGCAGCGGCTCACGTGGCTGGAGCAGCTCGTACAGAAGATCGCGAAGTTTCTAGCGGGATTAGGCTTCAAAGGATGAGCGAGGAAGACCAGAAGCATATGGATATCAATATCGGGCCGGTTGCGGGGCAGGTATTGATACGGTTCACAGAACAGGGCGGCCGCGTTTTTTCGTTCACGGTCTCGCCGTACGATGCGCTCGCGCTTGCGATCTCACTCATAGACAGTAGCATAGTCGCGCGCGTGCACAAGAGCGCGAACGTAATCGAGGAGGGCGAGGAATAACATAAATAGGAAGGAGAGCGAATAGATAACTAGATGGCGTACACGAAAACGACCTGGGTAAATAACACGCCGCCGGCGATTGACGAGACTAATCTGAATAAGATCGAGCAGGGAATATATGATGCGCACGTATTAATAGACGGCGCTATGCTCAAGAGTACGTACGATCCAGATGAGGATGGCGTTATCGCGGTCGCGCAGTTAGATACCGAGTTATTTCTGAAAGACGGCTCACGCGCAATGACGGGGGACTTAACACTCCCCCCGGATAAAATTGTGGAAGCAGGCAGCTTTTTTTCTTATAATGTAAATGGTGATTATGCGAAGCTCGTTTGTGATGCGAATTACGGCGCGTTGCTACATTTCAAGGCTGGTGGAACTACAAAATACCTAGCTGAATTCGCAACGTACGAATCGGATTTAGAACCCCTATATCTAGATGGATGGTTCGCGGTCGCAAATCTAAAACTACTTGGTAGTATTAAAGTAAAAACTATTGAGGAATATAAACCTGACGACGGGATAATAATCGCGGGTTTAATGATCAAAGACGGTGTTGCACAAGAACCAGCTACAATTACTTTTGTAATAGACGGAGGTGGCGAGGTTATAACGACCGGCCAGAAAGGACATCTTGAAGTGCCATACGGATGTACGATTGACCGTGTAACTATGTTAGCTGATCAGAGCGGGAGTATTGTAGTAGACATCTGGAAAGATACGTATGCGAACTTCCCACCTACGGTTGAGGATACTATCACTGCTTCTGCGAAGCCCACTATCTCCTCGGCGCAGAAGTCTCAAGATTCAACACTTTCGGGTTGGACAAAAACGGTGAGTGCAGGTGATATTCTAGCGTTCAATGTGGATTCCTGCACAACGATCACCAGAGTAACAATCGCACTTCAGGTGACTAAGGTATAGATAAAATATGGCTGAGAAAGCGATTGACTTTGGAAATATATCTAACTTTGCTGATTACTCTATGCGCCATGCATCAGTTACATGGCTCACTGCTTCAAAAATACTAGTTGCATGGTACAAACCTGAGAGCAATTGGGGTGGTTTCGTACGTGCCGGTACAGTCTCGGGCAATGTCCTTACATGGGGACCCACATTTCAATTTCTCGGTGACTACTATGAACTCAAGTGGCCCGTAGTACGCCGCTTAGAAGATGACAAGGCGCTACTTGTATGGCAAGCTAGCGATGGCAACGCAGGCCAAGCTTGTGTAATATCGATTTCAGGCACTGATATCTCTATGGGTAGTGTTACAACCTGGGGGAATACAGACTATTATTGCCGCTTATCAGTGGCACCTTTATCACCCTCTGCGGCGGCGATAACGTACAAGTATTCGGATCGTGTTCGTGCACGTATACTAACTATTTCCGGGACTACGGTGAGTTACGGCAGTGAATATACAGCGGATGCTAGCAAAACTCCATACGAAGAGCACATAACCGCTCTTAATAGTACAAAAATTGTTGTTGCATTCAGAGATGCAAACGGAGGGTATGCAGTTATAGGAACAATATCGGGTACCGAAATCACTTTTGGATCCGTTTCTCAATATTTTAATGTTGAGATAGGATGGGATTGGGTTGTGGCAATTGATTCTTCGCGTTTTGTTGTGGCCTATACAAATTCGCAAATAGGATATCTCCGAGCAGCATCCGTTTCAGATAGTACAATTACTTGGGGTACAGCAGTACAATATAGTGATAACGATCCACGGTTTCATTCGCTATGCAGATATGACGATGATACAGTAATATTGAGCGTTGAACGCGATGCTGAAACAGCAGGCAGTGCCAAGTGGGTATTTGTCAGTGGAACCACAATCACACTAGGAAGCCAATATTACGATTACAACCCTCCCCCCACAGGTCAGACAAATTACAATGAGATAGCATATAATGGCGATGCAAGTTGTGCCGTCGCTTTCCGGTCAGATGGTCATTCCCAGAAAGGGTATGCGAATATCGGTGTAATCAGCGAAGCGGCCGTAGGGAAAGCTCGGTCTTTCGGCATCATTTTTTAGGTTCTATGGCGTGCATAAAAGAGGTGGGTTCGTGGCCTCACGAGCGATATTATTATAATTTCGCTATGAGCTTCGATATAGGGGCACTCTTATGAACAGTGCGAAGTCTAAAGGCGATCTCTCGGAACGCGAAGCTCGAGAAGAGTATGAGAAGTACGGCTGGAGTGTCTATCGGCCCACTCGATGCAGCAGGTTCACGGACAAGGACATCTTCAATATGTTCGATTTCGTAGCGGTCAATGGCGATCAAGTACATTTCGTACAGGTGAAGACGGGCCGCACCCAGGGCTTTCTCAAGGTGCTCGAGCAGTGGAAGAAGGACCATCCCGTACCTGGGGTATCGTGGATCTTAATGGTGCGGCAGAATCTTCGAGAACACAAGGAGAAGTGGAAATTCTACTAGGACGGGCGAGCTAAGATGACCGAAAAGGAGCAGATCACGGCACTGGAGTTCAATCACTGGCTGCGGCAGACGGTGATTGATGCGCGTAAACGCGGGCTTTCGGATACCGAGATCTTTCTAGAAGTGCTCAATCTCGCACGGGCACTCACGATCGAGGAGATCTTCACAAGGAACCGGGTACTCGCAGAAGAAGCGAGACGCAGCAGGGGCTGTTCGAATCTATAGCAACGCCTGTGGAGATTCTTGCTGGAGAATCGTGGAAGCAGGAAGCCACTCAACTTGTTGGGTGGTAGTTCACCTAACAGTGGTAAAGACACCATTCGGTTTAACGGGCTGGATTCTTAAAAGTTAGGATAGGGTAGGGTAGGGTATCCACGAGTAAAATTCTACTAGAATTCTATTAATATATTCTATTGTTATCTCTCGTTTAAGAAGCAGGTGCATGGGCAGCATGTGCTACCTTTATATACTCTTATAATCTATATAAAATTATTATGGCCCCTAAAAATTATGCGATCGTGACAGCTGCGGTAAATCCTGCGCTTAAAGAGCGTTTGGAGCAAGCGATGGAGAAGCTGACGAAAGAGCTAAAAATATCCCGGTCAGAGTTGATCGAGGCGATCCTCTCAGCCTTCTTCTCTACGAACCAGCCACCGAATGATGCAAATTACGGCGAGATGCTCGTCCGCAAGCTCCGAAAAGGTGAGCTGAACCTATGCCTTTTTAATACTGCGAGTAGTAAGAAGTATCAACATGACGAATGCGGTGGCATCGCTGAAGCGGAAGAAGAAAAAAAAGGGAGGAAAAAAGATGAGAGTATCTGTTGGGAATACCTCACCTACTTTAAATAAGGTAGAGGGGTATAAAAAGGTATCGGTTGCCGAAGGGGTTGAAGGCAACCAAGAGACAGCGACGAGAAAAGGCGCAACGCGGTTCAACGGCCTTTTCAACGATTTTGTGAACGAATTATACCAGGAGAAGACCGCGTATATGTGGGCGGTGCGAAGATTACCGTGGAAGATCCACCCGAGCATGCTCATCAACTATCGGATGATCCTTCCACGCGAAGGCGAAGAAGGGCGCGGCGCGGTAAGAAAGATCAGCAATAATATCCGGCGAATTGCGGTTGCGGTCGTTCCCACCTTCCCGGCAAAAGGCGAGGATTATGTTGAATATCTCAAGATAGTCTTCGTCCATGTCGCCAAACTCACGAAGGAGGCTGCGGAAGAGATCTTATATGCCGCTGCGCGGGCGCGAGTGAAGATTCTGCACTACCGTCAGGAGGAGGTACGAGATACTTGCGTAGTCGTGATTGCTGACGAGCAAGACAAGGCGGCGAACATGCACCTGCGCGGCATGGCGCGACGAAGCAACCAGAACGGCAGCAATATCGCTTACGTCTTCGCCTCCCGAAGAGGCCCGTACATCCGCAAGCTGCTGTACGGATTCCTCGGCAATTATTTGAGCCAGCGAGCTGAGAAGGTGGAGCAGCACGGCATTGAAGCATTACAGCGAGCAGGTGCGAATCGCGGCATTTATGGTGCGTTGAAAGACTGCTGCGAATTTGTAGCGGGGCTTGGTGCGAAGCTTAAAGAACTCGCTGGCAAGATCGTTCTCCCCTGGGGCGCTAGGAAGACACGCGAAGAGTACCAGGCAGACCGATTCAAGAACGTGCTACAGCGACCTCGTACAGAGTCTGAAGAGTACGCAGCAGCTCTGAAGAAGATGCGCGAGCTCGCACTTGCGGAACGAGAAGCACGGCACGATAAAGGGCGACCTCAAGGCAGTTCTACCATATAGGTCTGGAAACGGGCGAAGATGGGAAGTAAGAAGCTGCCGAAAATAGTAATCAGCATAAAGCGGAACGATCACCACCTTCACAAGTGGCAAGCGATCAAGGCAAAGTCCGAATATTTAGGGCTACAGGAACGCGACTGCGGCCCCTGCCTGGTGTATCGCATCAGCGCGGTCGACCTCATACAGATCATGATGCCGTATGCGATGCACTCACAGCGAATATTGAAGCGAAATGAGTCTAAAGACGAAGTATTGGTGGAAGTGCCTGGAATGTAACGAAGTCTTCTGGACTAGAGTGCCGACCCCGAAGCCGAGCTGCAAGTGCGGTAGCGAGCGCGTGATGAGCATAACCACACCGAAACGCTCAAAATGAGAAAGAAGCTAAGCTGAAGATTCCATATAGTTACGGGCATTAGGAATTCTTCGGAGGCCCCCCTACATTTTGGCATATGGGGAGCGGCGACAAAAATAGTAAGGCTTATATACCCTCTAATACCAATATATAATTAAGGTTGATAAGAGGGAGGCGAACGAAAAAGATGGCGGAAATAAGCGGCGCGGCGGCTGGTCGCGCGGCGGCGGAAGTGTCGGCGGCCGAAGACGGTAAAAGCGAGGCCATACGGCGCGGGTTCGAGCTCGCGCTACTATCGTATGTATTGTCGCGGGCGGAGAAGAGTGGGGGGATATAAATGCCGCATCTGTTCATCACGCTTGACACGAGCGAGTTGCAGCAACTTGAGGAGATAGCGAAAGCAGAAAAAGAGATACGACGCGCACGCGGCAAAGGCGGAGCCAGGATCGGACTCGCCACGATCGCGGCGCAATTGGTGCGAGAGGGGTTACGGAAGGCGGCTGGCGGGGAGTGTGGCAATGAAAGCACATAACGGTGTTGCGGGCGCGAAGCTCGTAGTTACGGTTATCGGCAATCCCGTTTTGGTCATTAGTGCGCTAGATGATCTGAAGCTAGCGGTGCAGGAGTGCGCGAGCGAGTGCGATCTGCTGGATATGATCGAGATCCGGGAGGAGAACCTATGAACGACCTAGAAGACTTCAACTTCAGTGAAGACGAGCTACACGAACTCGAAGGCATGTTCCCAATCCCAACGGCACATGATATGGTAGTCCTGGCTGAGGATGCAGAAAGCGGAGAAAGCACTCTCCCTAACACCTCCCCGAAAGAGGAGTCCAGCGCGAAAAAGCAGCAGCAGAAGCAGCTCAATGGTGAAGCAGCCAATCCTACGCTAGTGAAGGAAGGCACAGCTAAGAAGACCGAAGATGACTTGGAGCTGGAGTACGCCATCTTAAGGGCGCTCGGGTACGAGCGATATGATGACCGAGCGGAGGGAAAGGGCCTGAAATTCAAGTTGAAGCTTCCGACGAGCATACTTGATGAGGAGTCCCCGTATCCGAAGGTCTGGATCACTCGGAAGTATAGTGACCAGTACCCCAACGGCAACTTCTCAGCGGTGCCCGTAGATGAAGATGACCAGATAGTGGAACGTGACGGTCGGCCTGCATTCCTACAGCGTGACGATTGCAGGAAGCTACCACCGATCAGGAACTTCTACATCTACCGCGAGGAGGGCAAGGTGCCCCCGGCGATTGTAGTAGGGCGGCTCGTGGAAGTGCGCGGTGACTCGAGAACGGTGGAGATCCTGGAAGGCCAAGGCGAAGTAGCGGGCCTGAAGATACGCTATCCAGCGAAGCTGATCAAGCGCAAGAAGGACGGAAGCTGGTTTATCCCCGCGAGCCTCAATGTAGCGAACAAGGAGGGCAAGGCGCGTATGGCGATCCCGCGCGAGCTCGTGATAGAGAGTTATAAGGAAATGGAGAAGAAGCTGCAAGAGCTAGAAGCGAAGCCTGTGGAGAAGACAACAATGGCCGATAAGATGAATGAACATACGAAAGAGGAGATCGCTAATGATAGCCCGACGTTCATGCGTGAGTGTATCACTGAAGGGATCTTGTGTTGTGAGCTACTTCAGGGTGCGTATCATATCAGTGATGAAGTTGCAGCGGACTTGGCACTGCGGATCGCGCAGACACTCTACATAGATGCGGGCAAGGATCGACGCACACCAGCGAGGTACTGAGAAGATCAGCAGGAGGCGTAGAAAATATGCAAGAAAAAACGCAGCAGCGAAGGTGAAGAGAGAAAAATGACCGTGATCATCCCGCGTCGTAAAACCATTCGCATGATGCGAAACGCGAACCATGAAGCGTGCTGGCCCGACATCAAGGAAAAAGCGCGGCGCGTCAGAACGGTAGTTGACGACACAGGCGCGCGCTTCGTCGTTTACCGCATCTCAGGCAAAGAGCTCATGCAGGTGATGATCAAACATCGCACCTAATACCAACCCGGCATAGCCAACAAACTTAGGGGAAGGCGGGCAAAAAAGTGCCCGTTCATTCTGCGAGTGTTTGCGGATGCACTTCCGGGAAGTCGCCAGTATCCATAGCTTCCACTCGCGCCCTAATCTGTGCGAGCAGCTCCATGTACCGCCGCTTCTCTTCTGGTATGAAACCGCGATGTAGCCGCGCACTCTGCGAAGCGAGCATTTCCGCTTTCATGTCATCCATCCACTCGCAAAGCGCGAAAATATCTCGATTGTATAGTTCACTCATTTGTTTATCACCTCCTAAGATCTTTGATAAGTAATTGAGATGAGCAGGGTAAGCTTATATTACTTTGTACTCTCCCGTATTACCATTTTTTTCACGTAGAAAGTCTCGCCCTTCAGGGCGGAGAGGATGTCAGGTAGGGGAAAAAATACAGGGGCCCGGACTCGGGCCCCTTCATTCCAATTTCCTCTGTGCCGGACATGTTGCGCAGGCGAGAGACAGTTTCACGCGTCTTCGACCAGATCGGAGAAGTGGGCCTCTATTGCTTCCGTCGCGTTATGCTCCTGGCACCACTCGAAAGCCTCAGCACGAGTGAGTGCGCAGATTCGTGAACTGCCCGAAGTGCTATTGCCCCCGGCCGGAACCGCGTATTTGCTTAGTGCACCACCCTCACCCGCGATGAAGTAGTTCCCTTTCTTCGTTTTGTATAACACTTCGCTCCAATATCGGAAATCTCTTGGATGACCAAAACCATCATCCGCGATCTGCTCCGCAGTTTCCGTGTCGTACTTCTTTCCATTTATTATTGCTTTCATACATTTCACCTCCTATTCTATTTTTTCCTCCTTCGTGTTGATCCTCGGCACCCCGCTTTTTCCGTGCTCATCCTTCGCTGAGCTCGGGCGCTAGCACCTACAACATCCCGGGGCGACCTTTTGACCAGATCGCCCCGTTCATTGGTCGGGAGCCGTCGCACTTCCGCCGCCGCGCGACCAGCCGCCGCGCCGCTTATTTCCGCCATCTTTTTCGTTCGCCTCCCTCTTATCAACCTTAATTATATATTGGTATTAGAGGGTATATAAGCCTTACTATTTTTGTCA
>Ga0209614_1000656_pt1 | contig 29448 bp, 20 predicted proteins | sample BlaSprsedimmetaG_FD_185484 | JGI IMG/M metagenome (GOLD analysis project Ga0209614, IMG submission 185484) | Hot spring sediment bacterial and archeal communities from California, USA to study Microbial Dark Matter (Phase II) - Blank Spring... ... | reverse complement strand
CGCCGAAACTTCGACTCGGACAAAGTGACGCTTCTGATGGGCATGGAAAACGGCGCGCCCCTCGAAGGCAACCTCGACAACCTGCGGTACTTCCGCGGTCGCGGCATCCGGTACATCACGTTATGCCACTCCAAATGCAATCACATCTGCGATTCATCGTTCGATGAGCATCGCACGTGGCACGGCCTGAGCCCCTTCGGCACAGACCTGGTGGCCGCCATGAACGACATGGGCATGGTCATCGATGTTTCTCACGTCTCGGATGAGACCTTCTATCAGGTGATTGAACGGTCGCGGACGCCGGTGGTCGCGACGCATTCGGGCTGTCGGCATTTCACGCCGGGCTTCGAGCGTAACATGAGCGACGAGATGATCGGCGCGCTGGCGGCTAAGGGGGGCGTCATCCAGATCAACTTCGGCTCCATATTCCTCAAAGCGGGCGTCGCGGCGCAGTTCCAGGCATTCAAGAGGCAACTGGAGCAGGAGATAGCGGCCAAGGGTCTGGCGGGCGCTGACAAGGAGGCCTACGCGGACGCCCGGTGGAAACAAGGCCGGTTCGACCGGGCGCGGGTCGGCGACGTGGCGGACCATATCGACCATGTCGTGCGGCTGGCGGGTATCGACCACGTCGGCCTGGGCTCGGATTTTGACGGCGTCGCCAACCTCCCCGTCGGGCTCGAAGACGTCTCGTGTTATCCCAATCTGATCGCCGAACTGCTGCGCCGCGGATATACACCGCCGGATATCGGCAAGGTCGCCGGCGGCAACTTCCTGCGGGTCTGGCGGCGGATTATCGACGAGGCCGGGAACTGAAGAACCGCGGCATCTCCCGTGGCGATGGCCTCCGACCCTCGGATCACCTGCGGCCCTGCCGCCCGATAGCCGCGTTGACTCCGCGCGCTCTTTGCGGTATAATAGGGCCACTATGACCGGCGACAGACGTTACAGCGTGATCGCCGCGGCGATTCTGGGCGTGATGCTCGGGTCGCCGGGCCGCCTGTCGGGGGAGCCGACCGTTCCCCCCTCGCCTTACTGGAAGAACCGAATCACCTTTCCCGGCGAGGCCTTCCGCGTACAGGGGGCCAACGCGGACGATCCGGACTGGATCAAGTTCGCCATCCTGCTGGACCCATACGACCCGAACGTCGTCTATTATCAGGACTGCCGCACCTACGAGTTTCACTACCATTTCGCCGTGAATCACCTTCCCCCGTTCGCGGGGATGACCCCGCGGCAGTTCGACCAGGCCACGTTGTACACGGCGGGCCGGCTGGCCGTGCTGGGAGCGGTCATCATGCCGCCTTCGGGCGGGTGGCCCACGCCGCCGGCATACCCGGAGTATGGCATCCAGTTCGTAGGCGCCGACCCCTTCACGCGGGAGGAGATCGCCTGGTTGTTCGATATCGTCAGGCAGAGCGTCTCGGCGGCCGCGGGCGTAACGGCGTACTACTTCCCCAGCTATGAACAGACCCGGGTCGCCCGCGAGAACGAGGCGTGGTTCCTCTCGCAGGGCATTGAGATCAGTTCCTCGGCCCGTTGGGCGCAGGGTAACGTCGCCTATGCACAGGGCTGGGCCCTGGGACGCCTGAAGTTCTTCCCCGCCGAACTGATCCAGTCGGCCTACTACACAGGGCAGCTCGAACCCAACGACATCCTGCTGACCGACGGCGTCCCGGCCGAGATCCCTTTCGTGGCCGGCATCCTGACGCTCTCACCCTCGACGCCCAACTCCCATGTAGCCATCCTGGCGCGAACGTTCGATGTGCCTTTCGGGTATCTGGCCCTGGCCGACGACGCCAACGAGGCCTTGGGGCTGATCGGCAATCGCGTCTCGCTGCGGGCGCAGCGGCAGTGGGATGGCTCGGCGGCGGTTCGTCTGGATAATGTGGAAGGCATCCTTGATGAAGCGGCGATGGCCGAGATACTTCAGCTCAAGCGGCCGCCGGACCTCCACATTCAGCCGATGCTTGCCTATGGCTCGTACAGCGTCTCGACGGATGGCCTGACCCCGTCGCAGATCGGCTATTTCGGCGGCAAGGCCGCCAATTACGGCATCCTCCGCCAGTCGATTCCCAACGACTGCCCCAAGGCGGTGGCCCTCGGCTTCAATCTGTGGAACGAATTCCTGGATCAGACGTTGGCCGGCGGCCGCACACTGCGACAGGAAATTGCCCTGCGCCTGGGGCCGCTGACCTACCCGCCTTCGGACATGGCGCAGTTCGCCGCCGTCCTCGACGGCGTGCGCAACCTGTTCACGAATACGACCGCCACGCACTTTACGCCGGCCCAGGAGGCGGCCGTTATCAGCATCCTGCAGGACCCGGCGTATGGATTTGACCCGCTGCGCAAGATACGTTTTCGCAGCTCCAGCAATATGGAGGATAGCGCCACATTCGTCGGGGCCGGCCTGTACGACAGCTACTCCGGCTGCCTGGCCGACGACCTCGACGGCGACACCCAGGGACCCAGTATCTGCGACCCCGGCGAACGCAATGAGCGGGGCGTCTTCCGGGCCATCCGCAAGGTCTACGCCAGCTTCTACAACGACAACGCCTATATGCAGCGACTGCGGTTCGGCGTCGATGAGAACGATGTGGGCATGGCGTTGCTCGTGCACCACAGTTTCCCCGATGAATTCGAGCTGGCCAACGGCGTGGCCACGCTGGAGCGGTCGGGACCGTACTCGACGCGGATCCTCCTGGCGACGCAACTGGGGGCCGTCTCGGTCAGCAATCCCACGGATGGCTCGATTCCGGAGGAGGTCGAAGTCTGGGTCTATTCCTTCGGCCAGTATCCGACTGTCCTCCGACAATCGAATCTCGTGCCGCTTGGCGCGACGGTCATGGACTGGCAGCAGGATTACATCACGCTGTCCCAGTTGCTGATCGCCGCCGCCAATCGCTTCAGCGTCGTCACGGGCAAGACGCAGTTTATCCTGGACTTCGAGTACAAGAAGACCACCCCGGGCAACGATATCATCGTCAAGCAGGTCCGCGAACTGCCCCGCAACAACGCATCGGACACCGTTCCGGCGTTTCTACTGGGACGGCCGACGGAGTTTTGCACCTTCCAGGGCGAATACGGGGACGTGTTCGCCAACCACCGCCTCAAATGCCGAATGACGCTCGATACGCAGTCGCTGTGGCTGGGTCCCAGGCCGCCTGAGGGCACTTTCTACACAACGGTGGACCTGGAATACACGGCGGACGGGCGAATCCGGCGGCTGTGTGGATCCGTGCCCCACTTACCCTACGCTCTGCACCAACTCTCACAGAGCCAGACGGCGCCGTACTATCCCGCCGACTTCACGGACGGCTGGCGTATGCACCCTCTGTCCAATCCGCGATTCTGCCGCCTGCACACCGACGGCGTGCCGACCCGCATGGCGGCCCGCGGCGGTCCTATCCTGCTGCTGTCGGAGCAGAACCGTCTGTACCTTGAAGCGGACTATGACCTGCCCGTCCCGACGATCACCTGGCAGGGCCCGACATTCACCACGAACGAGTGGGTTATGTTGACGCCTTGCCCGCGGCCCAACATCGGGGACCTGTTCCAGGACCGCCAGATAGGGCCCGTCGCAATCAAGGGCGTCGGAACCGTCTCGATCCGCACCCGCTTCTACTGGCCGCCCCCGCCGAGCGGTGCCACGGCCGGATATACGGCGCCTCTGGTCCGCTGGATTGACACAACCATCCAGGGAATCACAACCACCCCGATCGTCCTGCGAGGCTGGTACGCACAGACGTATCGCCCGGGCCACCACAATTTCAGCGAGGAGTTTCTCTTCGAGCCGCGCCTGGACGGCGGCGTCCCGCGGGAACAGCTCGATGCGCTGAGAGCAAAGAACGTCCGGATGATCTACGCCGAGACCGGTTTCATGGCCGATGCTGTTCGCACCTACGGCTTCGATGAGGGGCCGTACCTCAGCGGCGACATCGATTCCGACGGCAAGGTCAACGTGCGCGATCTGGCGCTGCTGTGCGGCCGATGGCTGGATACGGCATGCAACGAATGTGGCCGCGCCGACCTCGACGGCGACGGATGCGTCGGCTGGTTTGACGTTGAAGAACTCGGTCGCCAGTGGCTCCAGACCCACGACGCACGACTCACGCCCATAGCCCGTTGAACGTTGAACCCTGCACGTTGAACATCGAGCTCCGCTGCCCGTGAGCGACAGATTTTCTGAAAAACGCTGCCTTGAACCCATACGCCGGACATGTTAAGGTGGGCAAGTTGTCCGGCCGGACGCAAGTCCGTTCTTCAAGGTGAATCTCAAGGAGCTGACCATGACACAACGACAGGATTTCAGGAATCTGACGCGGCGGGATTTCATTCGCGACACCGCCGCGGCCGCGACAATGGCGGGCCTGGCCACGAGCCTGAACGTGAGCACCGCTGGTGCCGCCAACGACGCCGTAGTCCGCAAGACCCGCAGTTACAACCCCGACATGGAGTACCGACGCGCCGGCAAGACCAACATGTGGGTCTCCGCCGTGTGCCTCGGCGGCCACTGGAAGCGCGTGGATAGGGTGGTCCCGGGGGTGTTCGGCGGCGGCGGCTGGCTCAGCGCCAAGCTCGATGATGAGGGCTTCCGCAAGAACCGACGCGACGTCGTAACGCGGTGCATCGAGCGCGGCGTCAACTACATTGACGCCTGCACCATGCAGGAGGTCATCGCCTATGCCGACGCCCTGCGGGGGCGGCGCGATTCGATGTTCCTCGGATTCTCCTGGTATCAGGAGGAACTGCGCAACGAGAATTTCCGCACCACCGATGCACTGCTGGGCACGCTGGACAAGGGCATGAGGCAAGCGAAGCTCGAATACGTCGACGTGTGGCGGATCACGATGCACGAGCAGTCCGGCCGCCACAGCGAGGCCGAAGTCGACGCCATGATGGCCGCCCTGGACAAGGCCCGCCAACAGGGCAAGGCGCGATTCACCGGCTTCTCCTCGCACGACCGACCGCACATCAAGTCGATGATCGAGACCTATCCGGACACGGTGCAGTGTGTCTGCACGCCATACACGGCCAAGAGCAAAGTCCTGCCGACCGACAGTCTCTTTGAGGCGGTGCAGAAGCATGACGTGGGCATCTTCGGGATCAAGCCGTTCTCCGGCACATCGCTGTTCAAGGGCACCAGCGCACCGGATGATCCCCATCGCGAGGAAGATGACAAACTCGCCCGCATGGCCGTCCGGTACATCCTCTGCAACCCGGCCATCACAGCGCCGATTCCCGGCCTGATCAACGAACATCAGGTGGACAACATGGCCCTGGCCGTGAAGGAAGACCGTGAACTCAGCAAGTCCGAGGCCAAAGAACTCGAACAGGCCATGGACCAGTGCTGGGCCAATCTGACGCCGGAGTACCAGTGGCTGCGCAGCTGGGAATACGTCTGATCGTCCGTACCACGGGCTTCCAGCCCGTGTGCCACGGCCCGGATGCTCGTACCCCGTAGCACGGGCTTCCAGCCCGTGCAGTATTCACACAAGCCCGCCGTCAGTGAAGCGATACCGACGGGCACGGCGCCTCGGTGAATAACTCAGCGGATGGGTGGCAGCCTTTCGCGCAGCGAAGGGCTGCTTTGATCCGGCCCTTGCCTTCGGCAAAGGCCGCCACCCCGACGCAGTACGATATACGCAATACGAACGACGAAATTGGAGTCCAAACGATAGATGTGCATGAGGATGAAGGTTGACCGCACGGGATTACTCTTTGTATGGGCCGCGGCCACCGGTGTCGTGCTGCTGCTCGCCGCCGTTGGCTGCACGCCGGATGAACAGGTGGGCGTTTCAGAGAAGGTCTCCACGCAGACCGTTGAGCCCGCCGTCGCCGATCCCCCCCAGCCGCGATTTACCGCCAATCCGTTCTGCGCCGCCTGCCACGCCGGTTTTCTCGACGAGCCCTTCGCCGCCCGGCATGAGAAGGCGGGCATCGGCTGCGAACGCTGCCACGGCGAGTCCGAGCGGCATCGCTCCGATGAGAACAACCTGACGCCGCCGGAACTGATGTTCCCGCCCGAGCGGATCAACCCGACCTGCATGATGTGCCATCCGAGACAGGACATCCAGCGTGTCAGCTCCCACAAGTCTCTGCTCGAAGGAGCGGCGACCATCTTCGACACGGCCGCCCAGTCCGACCCGACGCAGAAGCAGTACTGCACGGATTGCCACGCCAAGCAGCACAAGATGAACCTGCGGACGATTCACTGGAACAAAGCAACCGGTGAGTTGATCCGACCGTAAAAGGCTACAGGATCCTGAAGCCTGAAGCCTGTTCTACTCGATCGCTGCGCCCGTGTCGTCCTTATACATGGCGGCAAGCCGTTTGAGTTGCTCCTTGAGCCGCCGGGCGACGTCTGCATAGGCCGGGTCGTCGTAGACGTTCTTGAGTTCTTCCGGGTCTTTCCGCAGGTCGTACAGTTCCCACTCGTCGATGTCGTGGTAGAAGTGGATCAGTTTGTGGCGGCGGGTGCGTATGCCGTAGTGCCGTTTGACGCTGTGGACGGCCGGATACTCATAGTAGTGATAGTACATGCTGCGCCGCCAGTCCTCCGGTGTCTTGCCCGCCAGAACACCGCGCATCGAGGCCCCCTGCATGTCCGCGGGAACCTCCACTCCCGCGTAGTCGAGGAAGGTCGGCGCAAAATCAAGGTTCAGCACGATGTCATCATTGACCGAGCCGGCCTTGATCTCCTTCGGGTAACGCACCAGCAGCGGCATCCGCAGCGATTCCTCGTACATGAACCGCTTGTCGAACCATCCGTGGTCGCCCAGATAGAATCCCTGGTCCGAGGTGTATAGGACCACGGTGTTGTTGGCCAGGCCCGACTCGTCGAGGTAATCCAGCACCCGCCCGACGTTCTCATCCACCGAGGCGATGCACCGAAGGTAGTCCTTGATATAGCGCTGGTACTTCCAGCGGACGAGGTCCTTGCCCTGGAGGTTGGCCACCCTGAACGCCTCGTTCTTGGGCTCGTAGGCGGCGTCCCAGAGCTGCTTCTGCTCGGCCGTCAGGTTCGTCGGCGGAGTCAACTTCAGGTCCCGGGCGTTCATGGTCTTCTCGATGCTCATATCCTGCTCTCTGGCGGCCCGGCCGCGACCCTGGTAGTCGTCGAACAAGGTCGCCGGCTCCGGCATCGTGACGTCGTCGTACAGCGTCAGGTGCCTGGGTCCCGGCGACCATTCGCGGTGCGGGGCCTTGTGGTGGTACATCAGGCAGAAAGGCCTGTCGCCGGCGCGGCCCTTGAGCCAGTCGAGGGCGTAGTCCGTGATGATGTCGGTCACGTAGCCGGTGTGGTTCTTGCGCGTGCCCATCTCGATCATGACAGGATTGTAGTACACCCCCTGGCCCGGAAGGATGTTCCAGTAATCGAACCCGGTCGGGTCCGTCTTGAGGTGCCACTTGCCGATCATGGCGGTCTCGTAGCCGGCCTTCTGCAGCAGCTTGGGGAAGGTCGGCTGGGCCCCGTCGAACTTCTGGGCGTTGTCCATGAGGCCGTTGATGTGGCTGTACTTGCCCGTGAGGATCACAGCGCGGCATGGCGCGCAAATCGAATTGGTGCAGAAGCTGTTCTCGAATCGCATCCCCTCCCTCGCCAGCCGGTCCAGATTCGGCGTCTTGTTGAGCCGACTACCATAGCAGCTCATGGCGTGGGAGGCGTGGTCATCGGTCATGATGAAGAGGATGTTGGGCCGTCTTGGACTCACGCCGCGGGCAAGACCGGCCAGGCCCGGCGTAATGCAGGCGGCCGCCAGAGCGCCTGCTCCCCTGAGAAACTCTCGTCTTGTGCGAATTGTCATGGGGCACCCTTTCGGTCTCGGCTGGTTCCAATGTCTGCGGTCGATCGCGGGGACGCGATTATCATAGAACTTCCGGCCGCGCCCGTCCAGCCCTCGCAACCCGCTTCGGGAGGCAGCGTAAAAAACCGGGGTTGGCGCAGGTAGGGGAATCACGCTTCTGCGGAAGGCAGAGGGCGATTATAGGACTTTGTGGGATGTCTGTTTGACGGCGCGGATGGTGGGGCAGTAATGCAGCAGGGAGGGTATGCTCCTGTCTGCGAGGGTGGTTCTGTGAGCCGGGTATCGACCCGCCGGACCCGTTGGCTACATCGTGATCAGACGAAGCCTGCGCTCAGCCTCGGATTCCGAGTCGGTCTGCTCGCCCGGCCGAAATGGAAGCGGTTCGGCGAACTGGACCGCCACGCGGCGAAGAAGGCCGTTGACGTGATCGACGCGGCGGACCTCGCCCCGGCGAAGGAAGTTCTCCATGTCGAAGGACTCGTCGGGGCCGTATCGGGGCACGCTGAACCGTGCGGTCACACCCTGGCCGATGTGCGGGCAGTGCTCGTCCGCGTAGCACGTGAACGCCGCCGATGTGCTCGACAGGTCCACCATCTGTCCCTGTGAGAGGTCCTGCTCAAAATCCTCCGCGAACCAGACGGGCCAGTGATAACGAAGCCGCTGCTCGTGCCTTCTGTCGTCGTGCGTATCCATATCCTAACCTCGAATGCGTGTGACTGTACCAAAGAGACTCAGCATTGATAACCCTCCCATCGACCCACGCGGGCCTCGACTTAATGGCTGGACCCGATGAGCGGCGGACAAACAGACTCAGGGGTATCTTCCGACGCATTCGGCGGGGAAAAAACGCCCGCCATTTGCCATGGATTCGGCCCTGGTTCCGATAACAGAGCCCGATGCGATTCTGCCCGTGCCCCAGCGGTTTATGTCTCGCCGCCCAGCCGCCGCACGCAGCGAGCGAATTCCTCCCCGCGCTTCTCGAAGTTCTCGAACATGTCATAACTGGCGCAGGCCGGGCTCAGCAGAACCACATCCCCGGGCTCGGCCAGCCGGCCGGCCGTGTTCACCGCTTCGTCCAGTGACCCGGCCTGTTGGATGACCGTCCGCCCCGCCGCGGTCTTGATGGCCGCCTCAATCGCCGACGCCGTCTGCCCGATCAGAATGGCCGCCTTGGCCCGCCCGGCAATGGCCGAACCGAATTCGTCGAACGCGATGTGTTTGTCATAGCCCCCCGCGATAATGACCACCGGCGCATCAAAGGCCTCCAGTGCAACCATCGCGCTGAGCGGCGTTGTCGCCTTCGAATCGTTGTACCAGCGAACGCCACCAACCTCCTCCACCAGCTCCAATCGGTGGCTCAGACCGCGAAACTCGCCCAGACATCCAACGACCGCCTCATCCGACACGCCGAAGACCCGCCCTATCGCCATCGCGCCGGCCAGATTGGCCAGATACGCCCGTCCCGGCAGACGATACTCCGCCCGGATGCCCTCGCTGACGTCGGCGGCGCAGAAGAGCCGGCAGATGCGCCCGGCATCCGCCCGGTACTTCTCAAACCAGGCCCGCGCCACCTCATCATCCCTATTGAACAGCGAGACCGCCGGGCAATCGCCGCGGGGCCTCTGGAGTGCGAACATCGGGGCCTTGGCCGCACAATAGGCCTCGAACGTCCCATACCGATCCAGATGGTTCGCCGTCAGGTTAGTCAGCAGCGCCACGTGCGGGGCCAGGCCCTCCGCCGCCAACTGCTCAATCTGGAAGCTGGATACCTCCAGCACCACGACATCGTCCGGCCTGACCCGGTCCAGGATCGTCAGCAGCGGTTCATTGCCGATATTGCCCCCCAGCCACACCTCGCCATAGCCCACGTCGCCGCCTCGCCGGGCGCACCGCAGCAAATGGGCCGTCAGGGCGGTGGTCGTGCTCTTACCGTTGGCTCCGGTAATACCCACGATAGGGGCCGGACAGGATGCAAAGAACAGGGCGATCTGCGATGTGACCCGCACGCCGGCCCGCCGGGCGATCTGGAGGAACCGGTTATCCGCCGGGACCGCCGGATTGGCTATCACCAGGTCCGCCCGCTCGAAATCACGCGGTTCGTGCGAACCCAGATGGAACTCCAGATCCATCCCCCTGCACGTCGCCTCAAGCTCCGCGACCGAGTCGGCCAGCTTGTCCGCGGCCGCCATATCGGTCACAATCACCCTGGCGCCGCGGCCGGCGGCAAACTGCGCGCTGTCGAGCCCTCCGCCAAACCGCCCCAGCCCCATCACAACCACCGTCTTGCCGTTGAGCCCGTCGCCGTCCATTGACTCCATCCCCCGGCCGTCCCTGCGCTGCGATCACATCAGGGATTGCATCGCCTCGGCCAACTCCACCTTTGCGTCGATCACCGCCTGCTCCACGCACCGCCGCCAGTCCGAGCCGCACTGCTCGCGGTACTGCGGCTTCTCGTAGGCGTAAATAATCGAACGCGAGGCATTGATGATCGCTCCGGTGCCGTCGGCGCGGCAGAACTTGATGCAGTCGGCCGCCGTGGCCCCCTGGGATCCGTAGCCCGGCACGAGAATCCACATATTCGGGTACTTGTGCCGCAGGTCACAGGCCACCTGGGCCGACGTGCCCCCCACGACCATCCCGATATTGCTGTATCCCGTGGCGCCGATCCGCTGCGGAACGTTCGCCACTTCGGCCACCACCTCGGCCACCTTCTCGTACAGCCGCTTGCCGTCGGCGTCGGCGAAATCCTGAATGGCCGCGGCCGATGGGTTGCTCGTGCGAACCAGCACAAACACGCCCTTGCCCTGCTGCGTGGCCGCCGCCGCGAAGGGCTCGATCCCATCGATCCCAAGATACCCGTTGACCGTTACCGCATCCGGGGCCACCATATCCTCCAGGCCCGTCAACTCCGAGTTCTCCAGGTGCGCCGCCGCGTAGAACTCCGCCGTGTGCCCGATATCCCCCCGCTTGACGTCGCCGATTACCTCCAGCCCCAGTTCCTCGGCCTCGGCCACCAGACTGTAGTACGTCTCCAGACCCTCCCAGAGGTACCGCTCAAAGAAGGCGATGTTGATCTTCACCGCCGGGACCATCGGGGCGACGATCCGCATGACCTGCGTGCAGTAATCGAATATCGCGTCCACCGCCGCCGCGGCGTCGAACTCGTCGTTCATCTGCCGGTGCGTGCGGATCTCCTGCGGGAGACGGGGGTACACCGGGTCAATGCCCACAATCAAAGGCGTCTTCTTCGTCCTGACCGCACTACACAGGCGGTCTCCAAAGTGATTCGACATAAGCAACTGTCCTTCCTTTAAAAATAACAACACACGGGCCCGACGGAGAAACGTCGCATCCGGACCGGTGCGTGGCCGTTCTGAATCACGACCGGGAAAATCCTTTACCCAATTCGGCAAGCCACTATACTCGTGGAGCCCCGTCCGTGCAACAGTGAACCGGCCGTAGTTATGACGAAAGAAGAAAAACCGGCAAATTCACCGAAGAAACGCTCCCGACGCAGGAAGCTGATGATCTGGCTGGCGGTCGATATGATCGTCGCGGCCGTGGTCATCGGTCTGCTTGTCAACACGCCCACGGCCTACAGGCCCTCGCCGATCGACCCGGCGGCCTACGAACCCGGCCAGGTGCATCCGTATCTGACCCGCCTGTCCAGCGATTTCTACAACGGGGCCCAGATGCAGGAGCCCTTCGACTTCGTGGTGGACCAGGACCGGTTCAACCAGGCAATTGCCGACTGGTTCGAGCAGGCCAATGACGTGAGCCTGTACTGCCCGGCGGTCGTTTTCCAGGGCGGATCGGCTGTTTTCATGGCCACCGCGGACCTCAAGGGCTTCGAATTTATCGTCACCATTGCCGTCGAGCCCAGGATCGACGCCCAGGGCATGATGAGCCTCCATGTCAATAAGGTCAAGGTCGGGTCCATGGCCCTGACGCCCATCGCCCGGCTCATCGCAGGCCAGATGTATGGACAGCGAGTCGCGGAAGGACTGATCGACGCGGACCACTGGCGGGCGAAACTGGCGGCCGGACTGCTCGGCGCCGAGACCTTCGACCCGGTCATCAAGGCCGAGGACAAGAAAGTCCGCGTCCAGGCCGTCTCGGCCGACCGCGGAAAACTCGTCGTGCGTTTCGCACCCACCCGGTAGGCCCCAGGCAGTGATCGGCCCGATTCCGGGCCTGCTGAACCGCCGGGCCGCTTTCCAATGCTGTAAAGCCTTATTTATTCGGACCTTATGTTTTTGCGGCCATTCTCCGGTCGGCAAGCCAGAGGATGAAAAAATGCGCATTTTTAGCGAAATAATTATTGCTCTTATGGGGTTCGACGATTAGTATCTTGTGTTCGGCAATAGGTGAACGGCTGCCGGAACAAGACCAAAACGCAAAGAGGCAACCATGATGGTTACAGGATTAATGAACAGTGGTCGGTAGGTTGATGACAGACCGGCACAGTTATGCTTCTGCGCAAGTGGTGGCTTGGAATTCTCGGTTTCCGCGTTCGCATCGCGACCGAAAAGACGTTTTTTTCTTTTTGGAGGCGGCTGATGTAGCGTAGCGGAACAGTTGCAATGGCGCTATGTAGGACGTTTTGCGATGTGGAAACCCGGCTGGTTTCCACTTTTTTTTGGCGGCGTGGATACCTGCGCCAGGGCTTCGACGGCGGTGGCAGGCTAGTAAGGAAAGTGAATGAGCATGAATCAGGACCTGTTGAGAATCGTCGAGAACATCTCTCGCGACAAGAACATCGACAAAGAGGCCATCTTCCTCGATCTCGAAGAAGCGATGGTGTCGGCTGTTCGCAAGCATTTCGGCGACTTGGAGAGTGAGATACTCGTCAAGATTGACCGTTCGAACGGGCAAGTCCTCGCCACGCGAAACGCCCAGCCCATCGACATCCGCCAGCTCGGACGCATCTCCGCCCAGACCGCCCGCCAGGTCATGACGCAGAAAATCCGGGCCGACGAGCGAGACAGCATCTATGCCGAGTTCTCTCAGCGACGGGGCGAACTCATCAGCGGGATCGCCGTTCGGTACGAAAGCGGAACGCTCATCGTGAATATCGACCATTGGACGGAGGCCTACCTGCCTCGGAGCGAACAGATTACCGGCCAGACGCACCGGCCCGGAGAGCGGGTCCGTTGCCTCATCCTGGACGTTAAGGACACCGCCAGCCAGGTCCGCATCATCCTGTCCCGGACCCATCCCGACTTCATCCGACGCCTCTTTGAGGCCGAGGTGCCTGAAATCAGCGAAGGCATCATCGAGATCAAGGCCCTGGCCCGAGAGGCCGGCTACCGGTCCAAGGTGGCGGTCATCAGTCTGGACGAGAAGGTCGACCCGGTCGGGGCCTGCGTGGGCGTCCGGGGAAGCCGAATCAAGAACATCGTCGAGGAGCTCAGCGGCGAGAAGATCGACATCGTCCGCTGGAATGAGTCGTCTCAGGTGCTGGTGGCCAACGCCCTGATGCCCGCCAAAGTCAGTGAGATCGCCCTTTGTTTTGAAATGGGCCGGGCCACGGTGGTCGTTGATGAAGACCAGTTGAGCCTGGCCATCGGCAAGCACGGGCAGAATGTACGCCTGGCCGCCAGGCTCAGCGGCTGGGACATCGATATTCTAACGCCGCAGGAATACAACCAGGGCATCGAGCACCTGACGAATTGCGTCAAGGGCGTCGAAGGGGCCGGGGAAACCGTGGTGGATCGTCTGATTGCGCTGGGCGTGATCAGCGTGCTCGACCTGGATGAGGTCGGGCCCGAACCCCTCGTGACCGAACTGGGCTTCAGCCAGACGCTGGCCGAGGCCCTCGTCGAGGCGGCCGCACAGACGGCCAAGCGGATCGCGGCCGAATCCGAACAGAATCAGGCGGCCAGGCAACTGGCCGGCCGGGCGGAGGCGGCTCAAACGGAGACGGAGACTGAACCTCAGCAGTAATCCCGGAGACCTTTCTTGGCGAACACACGAGTATACATTCTGGCAAAGGAACTGGGCGTCAAGAGCGCCGCGATTGTCAAGAAATGTCAGGACGAGGGGCTTGACATCAGGAACCACATGGCCACGATCTCCGTCGGCCTGGCCGCGACCATTCGCGAATGGTTCTCGGAAGGCGAAAACGTGACCACCGTGGAAACCGCCGAGAAGGTGAATCTGGAGAAGGTGCGCGTCAAGAGGCCCAAACGCAAGGTCGCCAAGGCCGAAGAGACCGACCTGGCCGGCGAAACTCCGACCGAACCGGAGGGCCAGGCCGCCGCGACGGCGTTGGAGGAGGCTGAAGAAGCGATCCTCCCGGACGAGGACGCCGCCGCCATAATTGAGACGCCGCGGGTGGCCCCGGCCGTGGCTGAGCCACCGACGGTTGAGCCCGAGGCGGTCCCGGCCGCGGCGCCCGAGCCGCAACCCGAACCCGAACCCGAACCGGAACCGGCCCCCATCATGCCGGCCGGTCCCATGCTCGAAAAGCCCGCCCCGGCGGCCTTGACCGGCCCACAGCTTGTCCGTATCGAAGCCCCAGAACCCGTGTATGAGCCTCGACATCGACGCAGGCCCCGCCCCGGCGAGGCTGCGACCGAACCGCCGGCGCCCGCAACCGGCGAAGGCGAAGGACAGGCCAAGGGCAAGCGAAGCACCACCAAGAAGAAAGATCGCACCCATGGTCGTCGCAAGGAAGGCGTGGCCGAAGTCGAGGACAACAGCCATAAAGGACGGGGAAAGTGGCGCCAACGTGATATTGAGGAGCGCCGGGCCCGGTTGGATGCCGCCACCGGCGAAGGGCTGCGTCTGCGACCGACACGGAAGATCACAACGAAGGCCGAGCGAGCGGCCGCACAGGCCAGACCCGCCACGACTACGATCACCGAGCCCATTACCGTCAAGAGCCTGGCGGCGGCCCTGGGCGTGAAGATCACCGAGATTATCACACGTCTGATGGCACAGGGCATCATGGCCACGGCCAACCAGATGATTGCTTCCGACATGGCCGAAATGATCGCGCTGGAGTTCGAAACGGAACTGGTGGTCGAGAAGCGAATCTCGCTCGAAGACCAGATCACCGCGGAGTTCGACAACCGGCCGCGGTCCAATCTCAAGAGACGCCCCGTCGTGGCTGCCATGCTCGGACACGTGGACCACGGCAAGACGAGCCTGCTCGACAGGATCCGGGCCACCAGCGTCGCGGCCGGCGAAGCCGGCGGCATCACCCAGCATATCGGCGCATCCCAGGTCACACTCGACGGCAAGACGGTCACATTCCTCGATACCCCGGGGCACGAGGCCTTCACCGCCATGCGGGCCCGTGGGGCGAACATGACCGACGTGGTCGTATTGACCGTGGCGGCCGACGACGGGATCATGCCCCAGACCATCGAGGCCATCGCCCACGGCAAGGCGGCGGGCGTGGCCATCGTCGTCGCCCTCAACAAGATCGATCTGCCCGGATGCGACATCAACCGCATCTACGCTCAGCTCTCCGAGCACGGCCTGACACCCACCGAGTGGGGCGGCGAGACCGAGGTCGTCAAGACCAGCGCCGTTACCGGCGTCGGCGTGGATACGCTCATGGAGACCCTGGACTACGTGGCGGAGCTGCTCGACCTGAAGGCCGATGACGCCATCCCGGCGACCGGCTGGGTCATCGAGGCCAAAATGTCGGCGCAACAGGGTCCGCTGGCCACCGTTCTGGTGAAAGAGGGCTGCCTGAAGAAGGGCGACATCGTCCTGGCCGGCGGAACCTATGGACGCATCAAGGCCATGCGCAACAGCGCCGGCAGGAGCATCAAGATCGCCACCAGTTCCATGCCCGTCGAGATCGTGGGCCTCGACGAAGTTCCCATGGCCGGCGACCGGTTCTTCTGCCTCGACGATGTAAACCAGGCCAAGCAGGCCGCCGAGGAGATGCGGAGTCTCCAGCGGGAAAACGCGCTCGCCCAGAGAACGCAGGTGACGCTCGACAACCTCTTCAGCCAGATCGAGGCCGGCAAGACGCAGGAACTGCGATTGATCGTCAAGGGCGACGTCCAGGGGTCCGTCGACGTTCTCAACAAGTACCTCACGGAATTGAGCACCGACGAGGTGCGCGTGAGTATTCTCCATGCCGCCCCCGGCGGCATCACCGAGGGCGACGTCGTATTGGCCGAGGCCTCCAACGCCATCATCATCGGTTTCAGCGTCAGCCGCGACGAAAGCGTGGCCCGACTGGCCGAGGCCAAAGGCGTCGATATCCGACTGTACAATATCATCTACCGGATCACCGAAGACCTCCGCGAAGCCATGTCCGGCATGCTCGAACCCGAAGAGAAGGAGGAGACGCTCGGCCGCGCCGTGGTGCGGACGCTCTTCAAGGTCAGCCGCCTTGGAACCATCGCCGGCTCTTATGTCACCAGCGGCCTGGTCGCCAAGAACGCCAAGGTCCGCCTGATCCGCGACAATATCGTCATCCGCGACGAAATGACCGTCGAGTCCCTCAAGCATTTCAAGGACGACGCCCGAGAGGTCAAGGCCGGCCTCGAATGCGGCATCAAGATTTCGGGATTCGACGATTTCAAGACCGACGACGTTCTCGAATTCTACCGGATTATCAAAGTCGCCCGAAAACTCTGATCCGTCCGCCGCGGCCGTCCGGCCGGACCCTGGTTCGCGGAAAGCTCCGCCCATGCCAAGCAGAAGACAGGAAAAAGTTGCTCGTATCGTCAAAGAGGGGGTCTGTGATACCATCACAAATCACCTCTCGGACCCGCGAATACAGGGGCTCGTCAGCGTCACGCGGGTGGAAGTCTCGCCGGACCTCAGAAATGCCTACGTATTCCTGAGCATCTTCGCCGCCGAGGAGAAGGCACAGGCCCTCACCTTTCTGGCGATCCGGCACGCCCGGCGGAGAATCCAGTCCCTGCTGGCCCCCAGAATCCAGAGCAAGTTCTGCCCGGTGCTCCATTTTGAGATGGACGAGCAGTTCAAGAAGACGCTTGAAACCATGCGGCTGATTGACCTGGCCATGAGTGAAATACACGCCCGGCATCCCGAAGACGAGCCGACCGAGCCGCCGGACCCCTCTTCGGCCGATGAACCGCCGGCATAGACGGGTGAACCGATGAAAGACAGCAAGAAGTACGCACCGAAAATCCAGAAGCTCTACCGGTCCCTCAAGACCCGATACCCGAAGGTCGAGGACGTCGTGTATGACGAGCCCGTCGAGGCCGTCATCTACGCGATTCTCAGCCAGACCCTCACCGACAGCGCCGCCCATGCCGCGTTCAGGCGCTTCCGCGACTACTTCGTGGACTGGAATGAGTTGCGCGTGACCCGCGCCGAGGAAATCGCATCCGTCATCGGCCACACGACGCCGGAGACTATCGAAATCGGTGTTCGTCTGGGCGCCACCCTCGGCGCCATCTTCAACGACTACCACAAGGTCGGCCTCGAAGCCCTCAAGAAGCTCGGCAAACGCCCCGTCAAGCAGGCCCTGGAAAAGTACAAGGGCTTCAGCCGGTATGTCGTCGATTACTGCATGTTGACGGCCTTTGCGGGCCACGCCATCCCTTTGACGCCAACCATGATCGAGTTCCTCAAGGACAATGGACTGGTGCACCCCTCGGCCGATGAAGCCGAGATCGAGGGCTTTCTCGGCAAGCAGATTCCGTCCAAAAACGGCTACGAATTCTATGCCCTGTTGAGGAAACACGCCGAATCCGCCAAACCAAAGAAAAAGAAGGCCAGGGCCGAGAAACCTCAGGAGGCGGCGCCCGAAGAAACGCCCGCCAGGGCCGTCGAGCAAGCCGCCTGCGAGACCCCTGAGGAAACCGCCCCCGGGGCCGCCAGGCAAACCCAAAAGTCCGCGGCCGGGACCACTCGAACCAAGACCGCCGCGCCCGCGAAAACCAGGAAGACCAAGAACAAGAAATAGCACTTCGGCCGCCGCATGGCCGCGATCCTGACGGAGGCGGCAACGCACATGATGCAGCCCGACAATCAAACGGACAGTAATCCAATGACACAACAAGCTCTCAAACTGGGCCTGCCCGCCGGAAGCCTCAAGGACGCCACGATTGACCTCTTCGCGAAAGCCGGGTTCAATATCGTCGGTATGGAGCGAGGGTATTTCCCCAGGATCGACGACCCCCAGATCAGCCTCGTCGTGCTCCGCGCCCAGGAGATGGGCCGCTACGTCGGCGACGGCGTGCTGGACGCCGGCATCACCGGCTACGACTGGGTCCGGGAAAACGACTGCGACGTCGTCGACGTCTGTGAACTGGCCTACAGCAAGGCCACCAGCAATCCCGCCCGCTGGGTGCTGGTGGTCCCGAACGAGTCCGAGGTCCGCCTACCCGAGGACCTCGCCGGCGGCATCATCGCCACCGAGCTGGTCAATGTCACACGGAAATACTTCAAGGACAAGGGGATCGACGTCAGGGTGGAGTTCAGTTGGGGCGCCACCGAGGTCAAGGCCCGCCTGGTCAACGCCATCGTCGAACTGACCGAGACCGGCGGCAGCCTCCGCGCCAACAACCTCCGCGTCATTGACACCGTCATCACCTCCACCACCCGCGTCATCGCCAACAAGACCGCCTGGAAGGACCCCTTCAAACGCGAGAAGATTGAGAACATCTGCATCCTCCTGACGGCGGCCATCGAGGCCCGTGGCAAGGTCGGTCTCAAGATGAACGTCCTCAAACGCGACCTCGATGACATCATCGCCATCCTGCCCGCCGAGAAGAGCCCCACAGTCTCGTCCCTGGCCGACTCCGACTACGTCGCCCTCGAGGTGATCCTCGACGATTCCGTCGAGCGGACCATTGTGCCCGCCCTCAAACGCGCCGGCGCCTCCGGCATCATCACCTACCCGCTCAACAAGGTCATCCACTGAGAGGGTGTGTGAGAAGCCGGCTCCGTAGCATGGGCATCTTGCCCATGCCACTTCTCACACATCCTCGGAGAAGCCGCCAGGAGCGGACACGCCGTGGCATCGCCCTTATGCCCGGTCGGTCACCGCGCCGGTTCGAGCACCTTGACCTCAAAAAAGAACCCGTCCTGCCGAGAGATACCGTATGCCGCGGTCAGTCCAAAGTACTTGCGGACCTTGTCGAATTCGGGCAGCAGGGAGAAGTCAAACAAGCCTTCCGATCCGGCGAACAGGATCTGCGGCCCGGCGGATGACATGCCCAACTGCAGCTCAGAATGATCGCCCTTGGCCAGGGCGTCCATCTCGCGGAGCTGCTGCCACATGTGCTCGCCGGCCGCGGCCGCATCGCTCAGACCCGCCAGCCCGACCATCGCCGGAATCGCCGCGCGGGCCCGGCGATACCACGCCGCCGAGTCCAGCGTCCCGGCGTCCGCCCCCGCCATCGCCCGAATCGCCCGTTCCACCGACGCCTCGGACCCGACGATGACGTGCGAGTCGGTGATCGTGAAAGCCAGGGTCGGTATCTGCGGAGCCGGCGGTTCGGCGCCCATCGTCATCGGCATCGTCTGTTCCATCTCGCCGCCACCCATCAGACTGAGCAGGTCAATTCGATAGATCGTATGGCCCAACAACTCGCGGCGCATTTCAGGATTGCCCTTGGACAACATCATGGCGTGAACCGCGCTGAGGGATTTCTCCAGCATCGGCCGGTTGCCAACGGTCATCGCAACGACCATCTCACTGAGCGTCGCCGCCGGGTCCAGAGCCGACCCCGACTTGCTCACCTTGCCGGCCATCGCCAGGTCCGTTCCCAGGTTGTCGATAATCGCTGACTTGATGTCGCCGAACAGCCCGTTCTGCGGGTCGATGGGGATAAACGGCATTTGCGCGATCGCGGCGTACTGCGGAGAGAATCGGTTGAGCGTGGCGATCAACTCGTCGAAAGCCTGTTTGACGTCCAGACTCAGGAAGAAAACCGACGTCGCGTCCGCCGGGAAGAACTTCGGCACCTGCAGCGGACTGGACTTGATGTCCAACATCCGACAAATGCCTCGTTTGGCCCCGTCGACCTTCAGCAGCAGCCGCAGCGCCGACGTCCTGTCCGCCTGCCGTGCCACCCCCAGCGCCCCGGCCAGCGAGACCACATTGTCCAGACCAAGGTTCTCCACGATCATCATGGCCTGGCCGCCCTGACTCTCAGCGGTCAGCATCCGCACCATTTCGCGTATGTTCAGGTACAGATCCGCATCATGATCCGGGCCGACCGCCTTCATTGCCGAACGGTAGTCATCGGACTGGGCCAGCGTCGAGCCGCCGGCCCCCTGAATATGGGCGATGACAAACTCGATCACCGGCATCTGATCGCCGGCAATCAGGCAATCCCCGACGAAGCAGTAGCTCACGGATTCCGGGCCGGACGCCTCCGCGTCGGTCTCCTGGCCGGCGGCGGCGCCGCTACCGCTGCCGACCTGTGGCGCATCGACCGTCGTGATCGTTGTGACCTCCACGCCCCGATACTCCTGGCGGCTCTTTCGCGCCCCGTCGTCGACCGCCTGGGAGACCATCTTCTCGATCGCCTCGCGGGCCGTCGCCAGCTTGTCGCCCCATTCGGCCAGCACCACAAAGGCCGGCTCGCCCGTCCCCGATTCCGGCAGCACCACCGCCCCGGCCACGCGCCCCGATGGGAGCGTACCGGCCCCGAAGATCATCTGCACGATCTCGTTATCCGCCTTGGAGGCCTTGTCTTTGCGCTTGGTGTGAAAATCATCGAGAAACGGCTTCATCGCCGGATCCATGTACAGCCCGTAGAAGCTCGTCCGCTTGAACTGATCCCACAGCGTCTGGAAGTTCTCCACCTCCACGAGAAAGACGGTCTTCGACGGCAGCAACTGCGCCGTCTTGGGGACCGCCGCGCCGCCCGTTCCGCACAACACCGCCGCCAACACCATCACCACCCACAGCCGCCGCTGCCCCGTCAACATCCCGTGCAATTTCATCGTAGGCCCTTCCTGATGCTGAGTCTTCTTAGAACACCTGTCATGGCTGCGGCGCGCCGCCGCTATCGCCCGTTGTATCTTTGTGTCGGAGAAACTCCGGCCGGTCCTGCCTGCGGCGGCCGTCGGGCTGAAAGTAACGATAGCCCGTATTCGGATTGTCCTTGTCGTACGCGAAGGCCTCATAGTGGTCGATAAAGTCCTTCACATAGTTGACCGGAATGGCGAACCCCAGCCCGCCGTAGAAGATATACCCCATATTCGTAACGCCGATCACCTCCCCGGCCAGATTGAACAGCGGCCCGCCCGAATTGCCGGGGTTGATGTCCGCGTTCGTCTGGATGTACACCAACCCCTCGAACACGCGGCTCTTGGTGCTGATGACGCCGTTGGTGACCGTCCGTTCCAGCCCCAGCGGATTGCCGATGGCGAACACCGGCTCGCCCACCTCGACACTCTCCATATCCCCCAAGTGCGCATAGGCCGCCGCCTTCAGCCCCATGTCCTCGACCTTCAGCAGCGCCAGGTCCACGAAGGGATTCAGCGCGATGATCCTGACCTTTTTGAATGTCTGCCGCTCATAGCCCTTGGCGCCCTTGCGAAAGACCACCACTGAAATCCGGGTTTCACGTTCAATGACGTGGTAGTTCGTAATAACGTACCCCTGCTCGTTGATGAAGAAGCCCGACCCCGTTCCCGCCGCGCTGGAGACCTTCACGACCGCCTCGGCCACCCTCGCAACGCACTGCTCGATGGTCGCCTTCTTCAGATTCGCCGTCCGATACAGGCTCGCGCCGGGGAGTTCAGCCTCGGCCTCGCCCCCGCCGACAGGCTGATTCGGCTCGACCGCATCGCCGACCCGGCCTGTATCGGCGTACTCCACGGACTCGATCTGCTCCCGGGGCACCGCCAGCACGGTCACGCCCACGTCGATGTACAGCTTGCTGTCCTTCTCCAGCACAATATCCCCCACCAGACGCTGGCCCTCCTTGAGCACAATCACATCCGCCGGAACGGCCGACGCCATGGCCGACAACCACACAGCCACAACCATCGCGCCGCGTATTGCTCCTACAGCCTTCATGACGCCTGACTCCCACCATGGTCACAATGCAAAACCCGGCCTGCCGGGACTCACGACCTATTCTAAGGCCCTCCCGGCCGCCCATCAAACACAAAATCCGCCGCCGCCCCCGCAGGGGCAAAACGGCTGAATGCCTCTGGAAAACGCCCCCCGCCGATGCTATAATGCCCTTCTCGTAGGTCCGCGGATGCGGGCCGACGGAACAGATGTCTGTCGTTTTGAATACAGGAGAACCTGGAAAATGAGACGTATGCCTGCCATTGGAGTTGTGTTGACCGCCTGCGTGCTCCTTGCCATCCCCAGCGGCCGGGCCGCCGAGGCCCCGGCCGCACCCACCGAAACGAAGACCCTCGCCGACAAACCCCAACCCCCGGCCGACCCCAATACCCTGGCCGTCATCGGCGAGTACCAGATCAGCCGCGACGAGGTCGTCAGGCGTTACATGGAGTTGATCGGCCCCTATGATGGGCTCGACGTCGAGCGGGCCAGGGCGCTAACCGTCCGCGACGTCGTCTTGGAACTCGTCGCGGAGAAGGCCATGACCCTCGACGCCCGCAAGGCCGGGGCCCTCAACGACGAGATGATCCGCACCGCCATGACCGACTTCCGCGGCCGGCGGCTGGTCAATCTGCTCATCGGCGACTACATCCAGGGCAAGGTCTCCGTCACCGAAGAAGAGGTCCAGGCCGCCATGAAGGCCAATCCCCGCCTTGACGAGACGGCCGCCCGTGTGACCCTCCAGAGCGCCAAGAGCCGCCAGGTCATGGACATGTACTACCAGCAGGTCTACGAACGGGTCAAGGTCAAGAAGATAACGGAGAACTTCCCCAAGGCCGCCAGGATTCACATGCGGCTGCTCTTACAGCCCAAGATCGAGCGGGCCATGCAATTCGTCATGGTCCGTCAGGTCCAGGAAGAACTGACCCAGGCCGAAAAGGACATGGTCCTGGCCACCTTTGAGGGCGGCAAGTTCACCCTGCTGGACATGTTCAACGCCCTGACCAACATCGCCCCGCCGCGCCGTCCGGAAGACCTCAACACCCCCGAGGGCATTGAACAGTTCGTCGATCAGGGCCTTCGGCTGCCCGTCCTCGTGGTCGAAGCCGAGGCAAAAGGCTACGACAAGAACCCCGAATTGCTGACCCAGATCAAACAACAGGAGGACATGCGCCTGCTCGGCAAGGCCAAAATGGACATGTACCAGGCGGTCGCCGAACCCAACGACGGCCAGATCGACGCCTACTTCGCCGCGCACAAGGACGAATTCCGCCTCGGCGAAAAGGTCAAGATCGACCAGATATGGCTCGACACACGCGCCGCCGCCGATGCCGCCCGGACCCACATCGACGCGGGCAAGGATTTTGAGCAAGTCAAGCAGCGCGACAGCATCAACAAGGACAGTAAGCCCTTCGATACCTATCGCAGCGCCGAGGGCATCTTCGGCGAGCCGATCTTCGCGGCCGATCCCAACACGGTCGTCGGACCCATCAAGGGCCTCTTCAGCGGCAACAGCGTCAAGTGGCGCATCGTCAAGGTCCTGGACAAGGACGCCGGCGATCCGCCCACGCTCGACGACCAGACGCGCAACCGCGTCAAGTGGAAGCTGTGGGCCGACAGGCGTCTGCGCGCATTCGACCGGGTCAAGGCCGATCTGCTGAGCCGCTACGATTACACACTCTACGAGGACCGCCTCGCCGCCATCAGGCCACTGGACCTACCGTAACCGGGCACATGGGCCTTCGCCGGACGCTATCTGGGTCCGTGTACGTAGAATGTGACCGGCCGGGAGATGGTGCTTTGGCCGTTGTCGTCCGTGGCGACCGCCGTTGCCGTGTAGCTGCCCTCCGGGTGGTGGCCCCAATCGCCCCACCAGATCCACCCGCATGACCAGCCGTCGCTGCCGTCGGTATCCTCACCGACCTTGCCGACCTCATAACCCTCCGGGCCGCTGATGAAGAACTCCACCCGCACGACCGTTCCCCGCGTGTTGCCCGCCTCGGCCGCGATGAGGATCGGCACATTCGCCTGATACCGGCCGATCACTTCGTCGGGCAACGGCGCCGTGATCCGAACGATCGGCGGATCGCTCCACAGCCATCGCAGCAGCAGTATCGACATATCCCGAAAATCCACCCGGCAATCGCCGTCGATATCGCCGGCCACAATCGTCTCGCAGACGGGCCCGCCGAAGTACGACTTGCTTGCCTCTGCCGTCCCGCCGAAAGCCCCCATATTCACACGCCCCCCATTCGGAAACGGCTCCAGACCTATCGGCGCCAGCGGATCACCCGCGTCTATACACGGACCGGTTACGTCGTCCATCGTCCATCGCCCATCGTCGCTCAGCCACCTGCCCGCCTGGCTCTTGAGGTGGAAATCCCCGGCGTCGCCATCGGCGAAAAGCGGATTGACGTCGATATTGCCCTCGCCCGGCCAGCCGCCCCCGATGTTGCTGTAGCTTACGATCGCGCGGGTGCTGCTGTTGTATATCTGCTGCATCGCGTTGTCGCGTATGATGCTGTTGGAGACGGTCCCTTCCCACAGCGATACGCCGTGGGTGCTGTTGCGGACAATCGTGCAGTTGACGATATTCGGATAGGTCGCATAGACGCCGTATCCGGCGTTTCTCGCAATAACACAGTTGCGTATTGTCGGAGCGCTCATATAGGAATAGACGCCGCCGGCGCCGTTGTCCGCTATCTCGCACCCGACCATCGTCACATTGTCGTGCCCGTCCAGCAGAAAACCGCCGTCGACGCTGTCGACCAGCCGGCAGTTGGCCACAATCACATCCGCGAAGCCCGGCCGAAACGGGATACCCGTGGGCGCGTGAGGCGGATGGCTGTTGTAGCATTTGATCGCCCCGTGCATCGCCCGCCGAATCGTCAGACCCTCGATGCGAGTCGTCCCGGCCCGGTTATCACAGACATAAATGCCAAAAGCCTTGCCCTCGCAGTCGATCTCCACGGATTGCCGCCCCGACCGCGAACGGATCGTCAGGCTCTTGCCCATCAGTTCGATGCCGCAATTATCGGACCCTCGGTACACGCCCGGCAGGATAATCACCGTATCGCCGGTGTTGGCGTCCTCCACGGCCGCCCGGATGTTGTTGAAATCCGCCGGTCCATCGTCATCCACGCTAATCACCCTACCCTGGCATAACGCCGCAAGGGCCACGCATATCCACGTTGAGACGACAGCACGCATAGTAGGCGGACTCCTATAACAAGAAACCACTGTGCTCCACCGGTGATTATACCACCGGCGGCCGGGCTTCCCAAGCGAATTCACCCTCATAAGCCGTGCATGCCTTGTTGACACCGAACCCTATGGCGGTAGAATCGTAAAACTGGGTGTATGCAGGGGGCGGGTGGGCGCATCTTATAGAAGCGGCACGAATTGTACTGACACAGTTGAAAGGGGATATGGCCATGAAGCAGCTAACTTCTGAAAAACCCATACGTTACATCACAATGACCACCCTGGCCGTCGTGTTGGCGGCCGCGCTGCTGGCGACGCCCAGGTCCGCCCCGGCCGAGCAGGATGAGAGCATCGCCGTGCTTCGCAACCTCGGCAGGGCCTTCTCATCCATCTACCAGAAGACCTCGCCCGCCGTCGTCGGCATCAAGGCCGAACGCAAGGTCTCGGCCCAGAGCCCGTCCTACCAAATGCCCAATGATGACCTGTGGGAGTGGTTCTTCCGAAGGCAGGCGCCCCAACAGGAACGCGCCCCACGCCGACAGTACTCCCAGACCGCCCAGGGCTCCGGTTTTATCATTTCCGCCGACGGCTACATCCTGACGAACAACCACCTCGTCGGCGAGGCCCAGAAGGTGGAGGTCGAATTGCAGGATGAGCGAAAATTCACCGCCAGGATCATTGGTTCCGACCCCGAATCGGACGTGGCCGTCATCAAGATCGACGCCCAGGACCTGCCCTATATCGAGACGGCCGATTCCGACAAGCTCGAAGTCGGCGAGTGGGTCATCGCCATTGGAAGCCCGTTCGGCCTCAAATCCACGCTGACGGCCGGAATCGTCAGTGCCACCGGCCGCAGCAATGTCGGCCTGACCACCTATGAGAACTTCATCCAGACCGACGCCGCCATCAACTTTGGCAACTCCGGCGGACCGCTGATCGACCTCGACGGAAAGGCCGTGGGCATCAACTCGGCCATTCTCGGACCGTCCGGCAATATCGGCATCGGCTTCGCCATTCCCATCAACATGGCCAGGAACATCTTCGAGCAACTCCGCGACACCGGAGAGATCGTCCGCGGCTTCCTCGGCGTCCTGCCGCAGGACATCGACGCCGACATGGCGAAGATGTTCGGGCTTGAAAACGGCAAGGGCGTGGCGATTACGGAGGTTACGCCCGAGTCCGCGGCTGCCAAAGCCGGGTTCAAACACAACGACATCATCCTCGAACTCGACGGCAAGGGTGTGTCCTCAGCCAGCGAGTTCCGCGCCCGCATCGCCCGCTACAAACCCGGCGAGAAGGTCGATATCACCGTATGGCGAGACGGCAAAAGGACGACGCTGACCCCCACGCTCGACAAGCGGCCGTCGCCCAGGGAACTGGCCCAGGGCTCGATGCCCCCCGAGGTCGACCTGGGCTTCACCGTCCAGGACCTCACCGATGAACTGGCCAAGGGACTGGGGCTGGAGGGCGAACGCGGCGTGGTCGTCGACGGCGTCGACGCCGGATCGCCCGCGGAGAAGGCGGGCATCACCCCCGGCGTCCTGATCAAGGAGGTCAACCGAAAACCCGTTCGTAACGTCCGGGAGTTCAACCGCGCCGTCACCGAGGTCAAAGACCAGGGCAAGGTCATGTTGCTGGTCAAACGCGACCAGACCACGTTCTTCGTCCTGCTGCCCATCGAGGAGTAACCACACAACCCTCAATAACCCGGAGCCCCGCACACGCGGGGCTCCTTCATGCGCCCAAGTGACCGACGCCGTGCAAACCGGCGCAGCCTGCCGGCCATGTCCCAGTCCCGCGACCGGCAAATCCCCAAACGCCCCAGGCCGCTCTTGGCCTCGGAGCCGCAGCGCCTTATAATCCCGGCCATGAAAGAACTGTTGCGGAAGCTCATTCAGGCCCGATCAACCCCCGATACGGGCGAGTTGGCCGCGGCCCAAGTGCTGGCCGACTACTTCCGGTCGGCGGGCGTCGAGGCCGCTGTCGATGCGTGGGGTGAGAACCGGGCGAATGTGACGGCCCGGCTCAAGGGCACGGGCGACAAGCCCCCCATTGTGCTGGCCTGCCATCTGGACGTCGTGGCCCCGGGCAACGAGCCGTGGGAGCATCCGCCGTTTTCAGGGGTGGAGGTCGGCGGGTGTATCCACGGGCGGGGCTCGGTGGATATGAAGGGCGGCACGGCCGCGGCCGCCGCCGCGATGGTCCGGATCGCACGAATGCAACCGACCCCGGCGGGCGACGTCATCTTCGCCGCCACCGCCGGCGAGGAGACCGACAGTGCAGGCGCCACCCGCTTCGTCGAGGCCTTCCGGCGCTGCGCGCCGGTCGCCGGCGTCATCATCCCGGAGCCCACCGATTTCGACATCGTGGTCGCCCACCGAGGCCTGTTCTGGCTGGAGATCACCACCCTCGGCAAGGCCGCTCACAGTTCCACGCCGCACCTGGGCGTCAATGCCCTGCTGGCCATGAAGGGCCTGCTCGACGACCTTGAAGGACTCCACATCCCCTTCACGCCCCATCCCCTGCTCGGTAATTGCTCGATGAGCATCAACACCATGCACGCCGGCCAGGCCATGAACATCGTGCCGGACAAGTGCACGCTGGGCATTGATATCCGCACGGTTCCCGGCCAGGACCACCAGGCCATTCAGGCCGACATGCAGACGCTCATCGACAAGCGACGAACCGCCGACCCCGCGTTTGCGGCCGCCATCAAGGTCCTCCGCAGCGTGGGGCCCATGGAGACGGACCCCGATTGCGACTTCGTGCGGACGTTCCGCCGGGCCGTCGGCATCGACGCGACCAGGGCCGTGGGCTTCACAACCGATGGCCCGCACTTCGCCGCGCTGGGCGGGCCGGTCCTCATCTTCGGACCCGGCCGGTCCGACCAATGCCACAAGCCCAACGAGCATATCGCCCTGGCGGACGTCGAACGGGCCGCCGATCTCTACGTCGCCGCGATCGGCCGGTGTATGTGTATAAAGGATTGTGCCCGTCCATAAGCGTCTGCCTCATGAGGGGGTGTATCGGCCCGGGTGATTCGGCCGTTCGGCGCCCGCAAAGACAACATCGGACCGGTTTTTCTCTGGCGTTGTCGGATTGGATACAACAGAATGACATCATGTATAGTGTGCAGCACGAACATAGAATCCTTCAAAGGAGTGTCTTTGCAAAGGAGACGCACATGACGAGAAACAAGGTACGGCTGGTGACGATCGTGGTGTTGGCGGCGGCTATGACCGGGTGGGTTGGCTGTGGAAAGAGCGGCGGCGGCAGCGGCGCCGCCGGCGTCGATGAGACCAGGCCCATCGACCAGATCAAGGCCGAGGCGGCGAAGATGGATGAGGCCACCCTGCGGGCAACCGCCGAGAAGTATCACAAGGCCCTGGCCGCCAGGCATGCCGAGCTGGACAAGATCGTCGCCGAGCTCAAGGATATCCCCATTACCGACATGCTGGGGGACAAAGCCAAAACCCTCAAGGACGACATGGCCGGGATCAGCGCCTCCGTCACCGCGCTGAACGAGCGGATGCAGGTGTACGTCGAGCAATTGAAGAGCAAGGGCGGCGACGTCTCGGCCTTCATGCAGTAACAGGTCCTTGACGCATAGAGCATGCCATCACGACCCCGCGAGGCGACCCCGCGCGGGGTCGTTTCTTATACAGCGGCGCACCGGTCCGAGAATCCTCCGCAAACGCCCGTCGCACAGCCTGTCGCCGCCGCCCGGCGCGGGGGATTCGCAGTCGCCCCTACAACTGGTATGACGGCCTTTATAGGGCTGCCTTCCCATTCGCTTTGATCCGGCATGAGCGGCGTTCTTTCACGCATAAAGCCCGATTGCGAATCAGCCGAAGGTATAGGCGATGAGCAACGACACAAGACAACGGCGAGTCCGTGCCCTGGTGCGGGAATTGAACCGGCGCCGCAAGAAGCAGGCCCTCAGGACGGATATTCTGTGTAATGATCTACTGGCGGCCCAGCGGGCGTTTGTCGCCCAGTTGCGGGAGATTGCCTTCGCGGCCGCGTTCTACAAAGCCCTGGTCGCCCCCTCGGACCTGCACGAACTGCTCACCACGGCGGCCGGCCTCATCCGGCAGCAGTGGCCGGCCTGCGGCGCGGCATTCTTCCTGCGGGATGAGCACGGCGAGCAAGTCACGGTTTTTGACAGCGGCCGGGCGGTCGATCCCATTCGCGACTGCCTCGATGCGTGCTTTAACGGGCGGCTGATCGACCGGGTCTGCACCGCCGGCAAACCGTGCACGCTGGATGACCTCTACGAACTCGGCATGTCCACCGAGCCGCGATGGCTGAAGGGCATCTCGGCGGTGGCCGTGCCCCTGGTCCGCCCATCCGAGCGCATCGGATTCATCTTTCTCTACACCCCGATGGATCAGCCGCTCACACCCCGCCAGATCACGGCCCTGGCCAACCTTGCCCCCACCCTCGCCAGGGCCATACAAG
>Ga0209614_1000655_pt1 | contig 29448 bp, 20 predicted proteins | sample BlaSprsedimmetaG_FD_185484 | JGI IMG/M metagenome (GOLD analysis project Ga0209614, IMG submission 185484) | Hot spring sediment bacterial and archeal communities from California, USA to study Microbial Dark Matter (Phase II) - Blank Spring... ... | reverse complement strand
ATCCCGATTCCGGTAAATCGGGATCGGGATCCGGCCTGCCCGGAAACAGGCTGTCTCATGCAATTCTAAAAAGCAATCATTCAGCTTAAACGTCACAGGTCTTTAAATCCCGAAGGGTCAGAGAATCACCCTGCCCCTTCGGGATGATATATACCAGCCCCCGGGAAAACGGTATCAAAAGATTCAGTAATGAAGGGACGCAATATAATTGTTCCTGAATGCCGGCTAAAGAACAGCCCGGGGAAAAGTGAGTAAAGTGAGTAAAGTGGCTAAAGTTGAAAAAGGACTTGCCTTTAAATGGAAAGTAGTGTAAATTTATTCAGAACATGAATAGATTTTATTCACGGTATGAATGGATTGTTAAATTATGTCAGAAAAAGCAGGATATAAAAAGCGGTGGATATCCGGGCTGCTTAAGACGGTTATCGCGGAATCGCCTGTAACGGTGATCAGCGGCGCGCGTCAGGTGGGGAAAACGACTTTGCTGCGGCATGAGCTTAAAGCGCCGTGGCATTTTTTGTCTCTCGATGATTATGATGTACAGTTGCAATTAAAGCGCGACCCTGCGGTTATTCTTGAAAATCATACACATCTTATTCTGGATGAAGTGCAGAGAATGCCGGAGCTGTTTCCGCTGATCAAATCCTCTGTTGACAAAAATCCGGACAAAAGATTTGTCCTTTCCGGTTCAGCAAATCTGCTGCTGATGAGCAGGGTCAGCGAATCTCTGGCCGGCCGCGCGGAATATCTCGATATTGAACCGATGAGCCGGGCGGAATGCGCTGAAAACAGGCCTCCGGAATCTTTAATCTCGCTGATTACCGGCCATGATCCGGCATTTCGCGGGCAATATGCAATGATACAGGCTTTGCCGGATGCGGTCTGGAAAGGAGGCATGCCGGTCATTCTGCATCGTGAAGCTGAAGACAGCCTGAACAGATGGCGCGACGGATACACGGCTGCCTATCTTGAACGGGATTTGCGCCAGCTCAGCCAGGTGGAACATCTGGCTGATTTTAAAAAACTGATGCAGGCGGCGGCTTTGCATACAGGAGGGATAATCAATCAAAGCAGTCTGGCAAGAGATACCGGGTTATCGCAGCCCACGGTTCACAGATATCTTAACCTGCTTGAAATGGGCAAAATGATCCATCGCCTCCCTGTTTACAGAGCCAGCCGGACAACGCGCCTTGTAAAAAGCCCCAAACTGATGTGGGCGGACAGCGGACTGGCCTGTCATCTGGCCGGTTTTTATAAGCCGGTCACACTCAGCATGAGCCGGGAATGGGGCCGAATGCTTGAATGCTTTGTGTACAGCCAGTTGCGCGCTCTGTGCGCCCTGATATCGCCCAAACCGGTTTTTTATACCTGGCGGACACAGAGAGGTGAAGAGGCGGATTTGATTATCGAATACGGACAGCATGTAACAGCCATTGAGGTTAAATCATCAAACCGCGCGAGATATGAAGATACAGCAGGGCTCCAGCGGTTCAGAAGAGAATGCCCTGTCCCGTCGGCGGGTATTTTGTTTTACAATGGCAGTGAAGTTGTGCGTATGGGAGAAGGGCTGGCTGCTGTGCCGCTGGGGATATTTTTTTAAAGAGCAATTTTGTATGACGGATAGAATTCAGTTACTGGAGTGAAAGAAGTGACTAAAGTGACTGGAGTGACTAAAGTGGCTAAAGTTGAAAGAGACTGCCCACGAATGGCACGAAGAACACGAAGAAAAACAATTGCCTGCGAAAAACGCAAAAAACGCAAAAAAGCAAATAATTCAGGCAAAGATGGACCGCTCCTTGTGCCGGTTCAAGAGCAGACCGGCATGACAGGCATTGTAATATTATGTAATCCAGAAAATTATATCCAGCGGATCCCGAACAGGTGATGTTATATCAACTCTTCAAGGGTTCTGATACGAAGCAACTGTTCAGCCGGAAGGGCGGTTATTCCGTTTCCCAGACTAAATATTTCATTGCCAGGATAAACGATATAACCGGACGGGAGGTTAAGCCCATTCATGCATGAAAGCATACTCTTCGTCATAGAGCGGTCAGGCGCGCTGTGGAGTTTAATTTCAAACGGAATGGTACGGCCGGAGCACTGAATAATTAAATCGACTTCCGCGCCTCCGGCTGTTCTCCAAAAGAAAAAACGCGGATTGGGAAAAAAGAGCTGGAAACGAGAACATATCTGTTCTATTAGAAAAGCTTCCCAGCTTGCGCCTCTTGAAGGATGCACATCCAGTACTGATGGGTCGTCAATGCCCAGAAAATAGTGCAAAAGTCCGGTATCGCGAATATAAATCTTTGGACTTTTTACTATCCGCTTGCCAATATTGGCATAGAATGGAGACAGCTTGCGGATAAGAAAGGTTTGTTCCAGAATATCCGTGTATCTGTTGACAGTTTGGTAATTTATCCCCAGAGAAGACGCGAGCCTGGACGCGTTCCATACAGAACCGGTAAAATGGGCAAGCATACTCCAAAGGCGGCGCATCAGGGTGCCGGTAACCTGAACACCGTGCATTGTCAAGTCCCGGTTGATGAATGTTCGCGTATAGCCGTCAAACCAGTCGATACGTGCCAGGTTGTCCTCAATAAGGAAGGGATCGGGAAATCCTCCGCGGAACCAGAGGCATTCCAGTGTGTTTTCGGTGTGGGCTGCCTCGGCTTCCTCGTAAAGAAACGGGGTCAGCTCAATGAACGCGGTTCTGCCGGCCAGGCTTTCCGATATATCTCTTACAAGGCCGGGTGAAGCAGAACCGAGCAGGACAAACATGCCTTTCTCTGAACGGTTTTCATCCGCGTAACTTCGCAAAACGGGGAACAAGGCGGGTAATTGATGCGCTTCATCCAGGATTATTTGACGTTCCAGCTGTTTCAGGCGCTGTTCAGGATCCGCGGAGAAAGGAGAAAAATCAGAAGGTTTTTCCATATCAAAATACTTCCAGCCTGGCAATTCACTGCGGATAAAAGTTGTTTTACCGCATTGGCGGGGGCCAAGCATGGTGACAATTGCGAAATGTTTTAAAAGATGTTTCAAACGCTGATGATAAATTCGGGCTATCATGCTTGCAAAATAACATAATGAATTGTAATTTGCAAGATAAATTTGCAGCATGAAGGGGTTAAAGTGACTGGAGTGACTAAAGTGGCTAAAGTTGAAAGTTCATAAAGTGTTGTGAAATTTGGATTGTCTGCCTGGTAAAATCACGGAAAAAAAATAAATCCTGAATATCGAAATCATACAAACCTGGATATTGGAAATTCCTTGTTGGATGTTGGGTGTTTGGGAATTTGATCATATTCAATTTGCATATTCCTTCATATAAGGATGGAAAAACATGCAAGAAATCCAATTGTCCGTTGTTGTATGGAAAGAAGGCGGAAAATACGTGTCAAAATGCCCAGAGCTGAACGTTGCCAGCTGCGGAGATTCTGTACAAGATGCCCGTATAAACCTGAAAGAAGAGGTAGAACTTTATATTGAAAACAGTAAATTATTGCATATGTTTGATGATATAAAACAAAGCAGCCATACCCGTCCACCTTTACGGAATGCCCGCGCAAATGACGCAGATTTCGGAAAAGGAATATCCAACACTCAACAAGGAATGTCCAATGATGAAGGGAAAGATGGAATTATGGAAATTTGGGATTTAGCCTGAATTATTCGGGTTATCCCGACTTTCAATCCTATCTTTTCTATTTATGAATAAGTCGGGTTAGAAATTCTTTACGGGATGGGGCAATTAAGACTTGCAAAATAGTGTAAATATCATTACTTTAGTACCGGAATTAACATTAATAACGGTACTAAGGGGAGTTTGTTATGATTTTTTATCCAAGAATTCTTACAGAACAGGTTTTAGAAAACCTCGCACCAGGAAAGGTCATTTTAATTGCAGGCGCGCGGAGAGTTGGAAAAACAGTATTAATTTCCCGGATCACTGAAAAGATAGATGAAGAAACACTTGTGCTGAATGGTGAGGATTTCACAACCAGAGAACAGCTTCAGGGGCAGAGAATAGAGCAATATCGGGGTATGTTGGGTGACAACACAGTTCTCATAATAGATGAAGCACAAAAAGTGGACAATATCGGGCAGATCGTGAAACTTATGATTGACAATATTGACGGTCTGAAAATCATCCTGACCGGTTCATCAGCTCTCGATTTAGGAGATCGGTTTGGTGCAGCACTGACAGGGCGTAAAGTGACCCTTAACCTGTTTCCCTTATCAATACAGGAGTTCAGGCAATTTGAGAACTCGCTGAAAATGCAGGATCGATTAGAAGAGCGGCTGATTTTCGGCATGTATCCGGAAGTATGGCAGACAACTGACAGAACCAAAAGGATCGGTTATTTAAATGAATTGGCAAGCGACTATCTGTTTCGGGATATTCTCCAGCTTGAAAATATACGTAATTCTTCGAAACTGCAGGATTTACTGCGTCTTATAAGTTTTCAGACTGGAAAAGAAGTGTCAAATGATGAGTTGGCCCGGCAGCTGGCAATGAATACAAAAACAGTGGCACGGTATCTGGATCTTTTGTCAAAAGTTTTTATCATATTCAGGATTCAGGGATTCAGCAGGAACCTCAGGAAGGAAATTACAAAAAATTACCGCTGGTATTTTTATGATAACGGCATTCGAAATGTATTTGCAGCTAATTTTAACACGGTTCGTCTGAGACAGGACATTGGTCAAATATGGGAAAACTTTATTATATCCGAGCGAATGAAGTTTTTGTCATACAGCAGAGATTACGGCAATGTATATTTCTGGAGAACGTATGACAAACAGGAAATTGATTTGATCGAAGAACGTGACGGACAGCTGTACGGGTATGAAATAAAATGGGGAACTAAAATAGTAAAACCACCGGGTGCCTGGACCAGGAACTATCCGGATGCTTCTTTCAGTATTATAAATCCTGAAAATTATTTAGAATGGATCTGATTGTGTATCAGAAAGGATATCTTTTTGGCGAAAAAATAATGGTTGAGGGTCAATCGGCGCGGAAATGGTGAGGCAGGCAGCCCATTTCACCTCCCGTCACCACGATCTCCGTGGCGGCGTTCCATCGGACGCTCCCGCATCCAGTCAAAAAAGTGGGTTCATCACGGATTCCCCTTCTCATTCCCAGGTTTGACTCTCAACAGTTCCGTGAATTATTCAGGCTAAAATCCCGAAGGGTCAGAGAATCATCCTGACCCTTCGGGATGACATGATTATTGCCAACCTGACACCCAAAACAGATCAACCCCGAAGGGGTGGCATATACCAGCCCGGAGAGAGTGGCTAAAGTGACTGGAGTGAGAAAAGTGGCTAAAGTTGAAAGTTCATAAAGTGTTGTGAAATTTGACTATACTGTGAATAAAATATAACTTGCATTTACAAAAATAATTGATATATTGTGAACTAAACACACGAAAAAATAGGTTATATGGTTCACAAAACATGAAAACCGATATGATACTTTCTGTTTACCAGAGTCCCAAAACAGTGTTCACCCTGGCTGATATTGCAATGCTCAGCGGAGAAACGGATATGATTTCTCTGAGTAAAAAGATGAATTATTATGTAAAAAAAGGCAGACTCGGAAACCCGCGTAAAGGCGTTTATACAAAACCCGGATATCAGCCGGAGGAAATGGCCTGCGCTATTTTTAAACCATCCTATCTTTCACTTGAATATGTCCTGCAAAAGGCAGGAGTTGTTTTTCAGTATGATTCGCGCTTCACATCTGTCAGCTACCTCAGCAGAACCGTTACGGTTGACGGCCATGTGTATATTTATCGAAAAATCAGAAATACGATGCTGCTGAATACGGCAGGAATATTGACTCAGGAAAATGGAATAAGCATGGCAGTACCGGAAAGGGCATTTTTGGATTTATGCTATCTTCAAAAACACTGCTATTTAGACAATCTTAAACCGCTTGACAGTAAGAGGATAGAGGAAATGCTGGCGCATTACCAATCAAAAGCGATGACAAGGCGTGTGAAGGAGCTGATGAACAGTAATGGATATTAATAAACATAAATCTTTTTTGGTCCGCATACTTAAAGACATCTTTATTCCTGTTATTCCCACACTTCGGTTGAAATTGACCTCATTCGGTTGTACATTAAAAAAAGAGCTGCCGAATTCTTTTTAAAACAAGACCGGGTTGTAAAACGCATCCCGGGCACGGACTCTTGACAGAGCCCGGCAATTTTTGCATATTGAAAACCGGGAAAGGGGGGACAGCGTTTGATATGGGTTATCGGTGAAATATTGATGGACGAATTCCCCGCGTATCGGCGGGTGGGCGGCGCCCCGTTCAATTTCGCCTGTCATCTGAAACGGATGGGGCTTCCCGTACGGTTTGTTTCCCGGGTCGGGAAGGACGAAACCGGACGGTCCATTCTCCGTTTCGTGGAAGAACACGGCTTCAGGCCGGACGACATTCAGGTGGACGCGGATCATCCGTCGGGCACGGTGCAGGTCACCCTGGATGATTCGGGTGTGCCGGACTACATCATCCATTCACAGGTGGCTTACGATTTTCTGGATCTGTCGGAGTGGATCAGCCGCCTGAAATCGGGCGCGGTTCCCCGCATGATCTATTACGGGACCCTGCTGCAGAGGACGCCTCAGGCCTTTGATCGAGTGAAGGCCCTGCTGCGAAGCAGAAATCAGGGCACGGCCGCATTCTGTGATTTGAATCTGCGCATGCATTGTTATCATCGAAAAAGCGTGCTGCACTCGCTGCATCAGGCGGATTATCTCAAACTGAACGAAGAGGAACTGGGAATCGTCGCCGATTTTACGCGGACCGACGGAGAATCGTTCGATCCCCGGAATCTTCTGAGCCGTTTTGCGGTCAAGGCCGTGATCGTAACCCGCGGAAAAGAGGGCAGTGAGTGGATCTCGCGGGACGCGCATGTCTCGTCAAAGCCTCCCGGGAATATCGAGGCAACGGATACGGTCGGGGCCGGCGATGCGCACGCGGCCATGTCCGCTTACGGGATTCTGAATGAATGGACTCCGGAAAGAACCATCGCGCTCGCGGACCGGTTGGCTGCCCGAATCTGCCAAATACAGGGCGCCCTGCCCGATGCGGATATTTACAGTGATCTGATCCGCTAAACAAAGGATGGATGTCATGAAAAAAGAGGGGCTTTATATACAGATGATCAGCCCGCACGGACTGATCCGAGGTCACAGCATGGAGCTGGGAAGGGACGCCGACACAGGCGGACAGGTGAAGTACGTGATCGAACTGGGAAAGGCCCTGTCCAGGCTGGACGGGATTCGGCAGGTGGATCTCCTCACGAGGCTCATCGCCGACAAATCCGTGTCAGAAGACTATGCCGTGTCCGAGGAACCGATCACCGACCGGTTCCGCATCAAACGGATTCAATGCGGAGGGCGGAAATACATTCGAAAGGAACTGCTCTGGCCCCATCTGGATGAATTCGTGGACAAGGCGGTCAAATGGACCCGCCAGCAGGACACATTGCCCGATCTGGTTCACGGGCATTACGCGGACGGCGGATACATCGCCATGCAGCTCGAGCACAATTTCGGCATTCCCTTCGTGTTTACCGGGCATTCTCTGGGACGCGCCAAAAAAGAGAAACTGACCCAGGAGGGCATGCCGGAAAAGGAGATGAACCGGCACTATAAAATCCATCACCGGATCCGGATCGAGGAAGAGATACTGAAATTCGCCGATCTGATCATTGCCAGCACGACTCAGGAGATCGAGAAACAGTACGGTTTATACAAAAACGAAACCGTTCCCGAGTACCGCGTGATTCCTCCGGGTATCGAAATCGACAAGTTCTATCCCTTTTATCACGACAAGCTTCCCGAAACGGAGCGCACGGAAGAATCGATGTACGCCCAGGCTTCCATGATTCAGGAACTGGAACGCTTTCTCGTGCATTCGGACAAGCCCCTGATTCTGGCTCTGTGCCGGCCGGACAAAAGAAAGAATATCGACGGCCTGATCAAGGCTTACGGAGAAGACAAGGAGCTGCAGGCCATGGCCAATCTGGCCATTTTTGCCGGTATTCGCCGCAATATTGTGGAGATGGAAGACAACGAACGGGACGTGCTGACCCGCATGCTTCTCATGATGGATAAATACGATCTCTATGGGAAGATGGCCATTCCCAAACAGCATGATTTCGAGCATGAGGTTCCGGAGCTGTACCGTATCGCGGCCAACAAGAAAGGGGTTTTCGTGAACGCGGCTCTGACCGAACCGTTCGGTATCACGCTTCTGGAAGCGGCGGCCACGGGCCTGCCTTTTGTGGCGACCCGGGACGGCGGACCCGTGGATATCGTCCGAAACACCCAAAGCGGCATTCTGGTGGATCCCACCCGTTCGAAGGAAATTGGTGAGGCCATCAAGAAGATGATTGCGGATCCGGAAAAGTGGGAGCTCTTTTCGAAGAACGGGATCATGAATGTGCGCAAACACTACACCTGGGAAAGCCACGCGGATACCTACAAGAAGGAAGTTCAGACACTGCTCAGGGCCATGGAAAAGGGTGAGATGAAAACCGCGGTGCCCAGAGACGCCGTGGGCCGCCGTCTGGTCAAGCTGAACCATTTCATCATCGTGGATATCGACAACACCCTGCTGGGCGGCGATTCAAAGGCGCTGAGCCGGTTCCTGAAAAAGATCCATGAAATGAGAGACCGCGTGGGTTTCGGCGTGGCGACCGGCCGGACCGTGGAATCCGCCATTCAGGTGCTGAAAGAGAATAGTGTGCCTTCACCCGATGTCGTGATCGCGTCCGTGGGTTCGGAGATCTATTACGGGGAAAATTTGCATTACGGAAAGGGCTGGGAAACGCATATCAGACATCGGTGGGATCGGGAGGAACTGGTCGGCCTGCTCAAGGATTTTCCCTTTCTGGAATATCAGGAAGAGGAGGCACAGCGGCCTTTTAAAATCAGTTATTATATGGAACCCGGAAAGGACCGGCTGGCCAAAGTACACGGAGCCCTGACCGTGAAGAAATGCCGGTACAATCTGATCTATTCGCATCAGCGGTATCTGGATGTTCTGCCTTACCGGGCGTCCAAGGGGAAAGCCATTCGGTACTTAAGTTACAAATGGGGAATTCCCCTGAATCATTTTCTGGTGTGCGGCGATTCGGGAAACGACGAAGAGATGCTCAGGGGCGAGCCCCTGGCCGTGGTGGTGGGCAATCACAGTCCGGAACTGGCCCGGCTTGAAGGAACCCGGAATGTCTATTTCGCGAATGGCGAATATGACGAAGGAATTCTCGAGGGTATCGGCCATTACCGGTTTTTCGAAAAACTGGAGTCATAGTTTATGGGATTAATAAACAAGGTTCAGCTGATCACGTATCCGGACAGTCTGGGACAGAATCTGGCCGAATGCCATTATGTGTTGAAAAAGTACTTGAGCCGCGCGATCGGCGGAGTGCATCTGCTGCCCTTCTATCCCTCTTCCGCGGACCGGGGATTTTCTCCGATCACCTACGACGAGGTGGATCCGGCCTTCGGCACCTGGGAGGACGTTAAAAATATCGCCCGCGATTTTGAACTGATCATCGATTTCATGGTCAATCATATTTCGCGGCAATCGGAGTATTTTCAGGATTACATCGAGAAGGGAGAGGAATCCGAGTTCGCCGATCTGTTCCTCAGCTTCAGGAAATTCAGTCCGGATGGAGAGATCAGCGAAGAGGATCTGAGCAAGGTCTATGTGCGCAAGCCCCGGCTTCCCTATTGGGTTCTCACGCGGCCGGACGGGTCGGAAGAAAAGATATGGTGCACGTTCGATTACGAGCAGATCGACCTGGATTACCGGTCACAAAAAACCCGTGAGATCATGCGCCAGTTCATTCTTCGGCTGGCCCGATGCGGCGCCAAAATGATCCGGCTCGATGCCATCGGCTATACCACGGTGAAGCTGGGCACGGACTGCTTTTTTCTGGAACCGGAGATCTGGGAACTGTTGAACTGGATCAGGGATCTGACCGAACCATTCGATGTTCTGCTTCTGCCCGAGGTGCACAAGGATTACACCTATCAGATGCGAATAGCCGAAAAGGGGTACTGGGTCTATGATTTCGCCCTGCCGCTGATGGTGATCAACGCCCTGTACCATCACACCGGCTCGCATCTGCAGCATTGGCTGAACATCTGTCCCCGCAGGCAGCTGACCACTCTGGACACGCACGACGGAATCGGGGTTGTGGATGTGGGAGACCTGCTCGACGAGGAGGAGGTCGGGAAAACCGTCCAGGGCCTTTATGACAAGGGGTCCAACATCAAGCCGATCTATTCCGGCCAGGATTACGACAACCTGGACATCTATCAGATCAACTGCACCTTTTATTCGGCCCTTGAAAGCAACGACGATTCCTATATGACCGCCAGGACCCTGCAGTTTTTCACGCCCGGAGTGCCTCAGGTATACTATGTGGGCCTTCTGGCCGGTGAGAATGACGTGAAGCTGGTCGAAGAAACGAAAGTAGGACGAAACATCAACCGGCATAATTACAGTCTGGAAGAAGTGGAATCCGCGTTTCAAAAACCGGTGGTCAAACGGCTTTTAAAGCTGATGGAGTTCAGGAATACGCATCCGGCTTTTGACGGATCGTTCCATATAAAAGAGGCGCCCGAGCACAGAATGGAGCTTCTGTGGAAGAACGGATCGCATGAAACCGTAGCGCATATCGACCTGAAAAATTACCGAACGCGCGTCGACTACACGGATCCGCATACGAAGAAGAAAAAGACGTTTGCTGTGTGATTTATGACCGGCCGGATGAAGGCGGAGGGTATGGAATTAGACCATGGACGATGGACGGCGGACGATGTTCTGACGATAGACGATAGACCATAGTCGATGGTCTATGGTCCGTCGTCGCGGCCGAAGGCCGCCCATGGTCTGCGGTCCGCGGTCGCGGCCCGCAGGGCCGCATCAAGGTCCCCGCCGGAGTTTATCCCGCGCAAGCGGAAAAAAAACATCACTCGAGGAACAACCATGCAACTGAAAAATCTTGTCCTGAAAAACAGAAGCATCCGCCGTTTCGATCAGACGGCTGAATTTCCGCGAAGCGATCTGATCGAACTGGTAAAGCTGGCCCGGCTTTCACCATCGGGTGCCAACAAACAGGCTCTGAAGTTTGTTCTCTCCACGGAATCGGCCATGAACCGGTCGATCTTTCCCTGTCTGAAATGGGCTGGATATCTCACCGATTGGGGCGGGCCCGCCGAAGGGGAACGCCCGTCGGCCTATGTGATCATTCTTCTCGACACGGAGATCAGCGATCATGCGGGATGCGATCACGGCATCGCGGCCCAGACCATGCTGCTGGGAGCCGTGGAAAAAGGATGGGCCGGCTGCATGATCGGATCTATCGACCGGACCGCTCTGGCCCGTGTGCTGGGATTGACCGCCCGGTATGAAATTATGCTGGTCATCGCACTGGGAAAACCGGCCGAAAAGGTTGTTGTGGAAGATGTGGGAATGGATGGGGATATTTGCTACTGGCGGGACGAAAAGGGCATTCATCATGTGCCCAAGCGGCCGCTGAAGGAACTGATTCTGCAGGGCATGGAATAGGGGTATGGGTAAAAAATTGTAAAATGCAGGTTGTTTCCCGGCCTCAGAAAAATGGCCGTCTCGTGAACGCAAGCCGAGCGAACGCCCGGAAGGAATTGTTGTCTGATCCCGATTTTCCTTTATTCAAGCGCTTCGCGCGTCTATAATACCATATCGGGAGAGTTTCAATTCCTTCAGTGAGCGAGGCGGCGTTCAAGGCCATTTTTCTGCAGCCGATGTTCTTTTGGCTACTTTTCTTGCGCCAAGAAAAGTAGCCCGCCGGAGGCATTGATAAGATACTATAAAGCTTTTACTTGACCTGCGTTTACGCAAAGATGGGAGAGATTGGTAAGATATATTTTAAAAAAACAAAAAACTGGATCCCCGCTGGCGCGGGGATGACATATCGTCAGATGTGCGGCTACCGGATCCCCGCCGGAATTTATTCCTGCGCAAGCGGGACAGAAATAACAAATTCGCGGCCCGCAGGGCCGCTATAAATATACCCTCGGCACCCTCGTATTAATATTCGTCAATATCTCATACGGAATGGTCCCCGCCCAGCCGGCCAGATCCTCCACCGTAATCCGGGAATCGCCCTGACACCCGATCAGGACCACCTCATCTTCGTTGTACGCGCTGTCATTCCCGATATTCACCACGATTTGATCCATGCTGATAGTTCCGACCACGGGATACGGTCTCTCACGAATCAATACGCGGGCTCTGTGCGACATGCTGCGGAAATAGCCGTCGCCGTATCCCACGGGCACGGTCACGGCCCGTATGGGTACCTCGCTTTCCCAGGTGGAACCGTACCCCACGGGATGGCCCGGCTGAATCACCTTGAAATAGACCACCCGCGACTTCCAGGCAAGAGCCGGGGCCACCTCGACCGTCCACTTCACGCGGGGCGAGGGATACACGCCGTAAAGCAGCAGGCCGGCCCGGACCATGTCGAAGCGGGCTTCGGGCATCTGCAGAATGGCGCCGGAATTGGCCATGTGGCGCAGCCGCGGCGGTTCCAGACCGTGACGGGAATAAAACTCCATCACTTTCTGAAAGCGTTCGAGCTGAAGCCTTGCGTGTGTCAGATCTTCGGCGTCGGCATTGGCGAAGTGGGAGAAAATGCCCTCCACATCCACGTAACGGCAGTTCATGGCGGTTTTCAGGAACGGTTTGCTGCTGTAATAATGAACCCCGATGCGTTCCATGCCGGTGTCGATTTTCAGATGCACTCTGGCCCGCTGTTTCATCCGGCCGGCCGCTTCATCGATTTGCAGGAGCTTGTCGACCGATGAGGCCGTGAGCGTCAAATCATAATCGAGAAAATGCGGAACCTGATTGCCGAGAATGCCCCCCATCACCAGGATCGGAGTCCGTATCCCCGATTCCCGAAGGAGAATTCCCTCTTCCAGAACCGCCACGCCGAAATAATCCACTCTCTTCTCTTCCATGAAACGGGCGATTTCGACCATGCCATGACCGTAGGCGTTGGCCTTCAGGGTCACCAGGATCTTCGCCGGGCTGACACGGCGGCGAATGGCCTCCAGGTTTCGTCCCAGAATGTTCAGGTCGATCTCGACACGGGTGGGCCGGATGACTTCATGAGAGACGGTCGGCTTGTTGATGGACACGTTCAAAGAGGGGCTCCCTGTTGCATACGATATGGTTGCAAGATGGCAAAATTTGATGATAAATACAAACCTTTTCTTGGAAAGTCACTCCGCATTCCTGACCATGTTCCGGACACATTCATGCTCCGCGCGTTGCATTGTGCAATTCAGACGGATGCCGCCGGGGTTGAACGACTCGCTGTTTTTACCTTGCGGCGGGAAAAATTCCCGGAAAAACGGATTGGCATGGGGTTTGCCTTAGCGTCGTAGAATACCGGATCCGCGGACCGGCAGCTGCCGCGAAATTCGCACGGGTCTCGAATCTTAAAACCGCGGAAAACAATGACGGCTTCAGGTTGACAAACAGCGGGGAATGACAATGGAATCAGGATGGAAAACACATAATGGGAAACGGTTTTTCTATGCCGATTACAGCGATTTGGATATGGATCATGAAAAACTGGCCCTGGAGAACGATCGAGTGGATGCCATGATCCGCGCAGAACGCGAAGGCAGCGTTCTGGCCATCACGAATGTGGAGAACACCGTGGCCACGCGGGAGATCATGGACATTTTGAAGAAAAGCGCCTTTCGCACCAAACCGTATATTATCAGACACGCGGTTCTCGGTGTAAGCGGAATCCGAAAGATACTGGCCGACTCGATCATCCGGTTTTCCGGACAGCCGATCAGGCTGTTCGATGATATGGAATCGGCGAAAGAGTGGCTGGTGGAGGATTGAAGGAGCGAATCGGTTTTTTAGCGGCCTCAGAAAAATGGCCGTCTCGTGAACGCAAGCCGAGCGAACGCCCGGAAGGAATTGTTGTCTGAGGCCGCCGAAGGCGGACGAGTTTCAATTCCTTCAGTGAGCGAGGCGGAGTTCAAGGCCATTTTTCTGCAGCCGGGATTCTTTTGGGTACTTTTCTTCTAAAGAAAAGTACCCCGCCGGAGGCATTGATAAGATACTATAAAGCACGCACATTTACTGCGTTTACGAATAGATCGGGAATGCGTGGAAAGAGATATTTTTAAAAAAACCTGGATCCCCGCTGGCGCGGGGATGACATATCGTCAGATGTGCGGCTACCGGTTCCCCGCTGAAGTTCAATCCCGCGCACGCGAAACAAAGAAAATATCTCGGCAACACGGATTAAAGAAAAAACAAGACCATTAACAAAGGAAACCAATCATGTCCTTTACGCTTGCTTTGAAGCTGTACGGCCTGACCGTGCCGGTTTTCTTTCTCATCGACATGATCTGGCTGACCGCGGCCCGTTCATTGTACCGTAAAAATCTGGGGCCGCTCATGGCCGAGCGTGTCAACTGGCCGGCCGCTTTGATCTTTTATTTTGCCTTCCTGGCCGGACTTCTGATTTTTGTTGTCATCCCTTCGATTCAGGCCGGTCACGGAGGGCGGGCTCTGCTGATGGGGGCGTTGTTCGGTTTCATCACCTACGCCACCTATGATTTGACCAATCTGGCCACACTGAAGGATTGGCCGCTTCTCATTACCGTGGTGGATCTCATCTGGGGAAGTGTATTGTGCGCCCTGGTGGCCCGCGTTTCTTACGCTGTATTCCCTCGTTCTCACCTGATCCCGGGCGGCTTCACCGCTCTTCCTGAACGGCCGTTTCATCGATGAGCGACCAGGGAAAGTGGTGGCAGGCCGAATGTCCGTTCATGTTCGGGCGCAATTTTTCCGTACGCGCGGTGTTTCATCAATGTGAAAAGGCGGTTTGATACAAATAACGGCTGAAGGGAATTTATTGAACCGCAGTCGACGGATAAAACCGGGAGCCCATTATGCTGATTGAAATGAAAAACGTAACCAAAACCTATCTGCTGGGCGAAATATCGGTTGAAGCCCTTCGGGGTGTGGATGTTCAGGTCAAGGAGAATGAATATCTGGCCGTGATGGGCCCTTCGGGTTCGGGCAAGTCGACGCTCATGAATATCATCGGGTGTCTGGACACGCCGACGGACGGCAGCTACTCGCTGAACGGACACTCGGTCAGTGACTACAACGACGATCAGCTTTCCGCGATTCGCAATCAGCAGATCGGATTCGTTTTTCAGACCTTTAATCTGCTGCCCCGGGCCACGGCGCTTCATAATGTCGAATTGCCCCTCATCTACCGGGGTGTGAGCACGCAGGAGCGCCATGAAAAGGCGGCTGACGCGCTCAGGAAGGTAGGACTTGATGACCGAATACATCATCGTCCCAATGAACTGTCGGGCGGGCAGCGGCAGCGTGTGGCCATCGCGCGAGCCCTGGTCAACAATCCTTCGCTCATTCTCGCCGATGAACCCACGGGCAATCTGGACAGCAGGACCGGAGAGGAGATCATGTCCGTGATGGACGATCTTCACGCGCAGGGCAATGCCATCATTCTGGTAACCCATGAAGAGTTTATCGCCGACCATGCCAAACGGGTCATTCGTCTTCGGGACGGACTCGTCGAGAGCGATGAGAATCGGAAAAAACAGATCAAAAAATCCAAATCCAAATAAAGGTCATTCTCCGTCAATCCGTCATGTGTTTCGATTCCGTCTTCGGATAAGGGGAACGGCCAATTCTTTTTTTACAACCATCAGGGAGGATGTCTATGAAACGAATGTGGAGATTGAACCTGACTCTGCTTCTGGCGGGGCTCTTCCTGTCCTCGCAGGCGCCGGGAAATATCGATCCCGATCTGTTCTCGGTTTTAAAGGCCCGAAACATCGGACCGCCCAATATGAGCGGCCGGATCGGGGCCATCGACGCGTGGGATGCCGATCCCAATCTGATCTATGTGGGCGCGGCCACGGGCGGGCTGTGGAAGTCCGTGGATGGAGGCGTTACGTGGGCACCGGTGATGGATGATCAGCCGGTCTCGTCCATCGGTTCCATCGCCGTCTGTCAATCCAACCCCGATCTGGTGTACGTGGGTACCGGAGAACCTTCTCCGCGCAACAGCGTGGGTGTGGGGCGGGGCATGTACAAAACCATGGACGGGGGACGTACCTGGATCTTTCTGGGTCTGGAAGCCACGGAGAAAATTTCGAGAATTCTGCTCCATCCGAACAATCCGGACATCGTGTACGCCGGAGCCCTGGGCACCACCTGGAATGAACGGGAGGACCGGGGCGTGTACAAGAGCGTGGACGGCGGCCGAACCTGGGAAAAAATTCTCTACGTGAACCCCACGACCGGCGCGGCGGATATGGCCATGGATCCGTCCAATCCCAACCGCATTCTGGTCGGCATGTGGGACCACCGGCGCTGGCCCTGGTTCTTTCGGTCCGGCGGACCGGGAAGCGGGTTGTACATGACCGTGGACGGAGGAAACACCTGGAAACAGTTGAAGACGGAAAACGGTCTGCCCTCGGGCGAACTCGGACGAATCGGCGTGGGCTTCGCGCAAAACCTTCCCAATGTGGTCTATGCCCTGGTGGAAGCGGAAAAGAGCGTGCTGCTTCGATCCACAGACAGCGGCTACAACTGGCAGGCGGTCAACGAGAGCAGCGACGTGGGCAACCGTCCTTTCTATTACCATCGTCTCAATGTCAATCCCGTGAACGAAAACACGCTGTATATCCTGCATACCCGCATGATGATCAGCGAAGACGGCGGCAAATCGTTTCGGAATCTGACCCAGTTTTATCAGGCCCACTCGGATTTTCACGCCATGTGGATTCAGTCCAAAGGCGATTTTATGGTTGTGGGCAATGACGGCGGCGTGGTCATCAGCCACAACCGGGGCCAAAGCTGGCGGTTCGTGGAAAATCTGCCTCTGGGGCAGTTCTACCATGTCGGTTTCGACATGCAGACTCCCTACAACGTATACGGCGGTCTTCAGGACAACGGCTCCTGGATGGGGCCGGCCTGGGTGCTCAAGGACAACGCCATCTACGATTACGACTGGACTTCGGTCGGCGGCGGAGACGGCTTCGATGTGCAGCCCGATCCCGAAGTTCCGGGCGCCGGGTACGGCATGTCGCAGGGCGGCAACCTTTATTATTTCGATACCAATCTGGGCATCAGCCGGTACATCGTGCCCACGGAATCGGATGTGCGTCACCGGTATAACTGGAACGCCGGTTTCGCGGTGGATCCATTCAATCCGGCCACCATCTACCTGGGCAGTCAGTTCGTGCACAAGAGCACGGACAAGGGGCAGTCCTGGACGATCATCAGTCCCGATCTCACGACCAACGATCCGGAAAAGCAGAAACAGGCCGAAAGCGGCGGCCTGACTCTGGATGTGACCAATGCGGAGAACCATTGCTCCATTTTGAGCATTGCTCCGAGCCCCGTGAAAGAGGGCGTCATCTGGGCGGGCACCGACGACGGGAATGTGCAGCTCACCCGCGATGGAGGCAAGACCTGGACCCGGGTGTCCGAAAAACTGACCACCGGCAAAAAGGGCATGCCTCCGCCCGCCACCTGGATTCCCCATGTGGAGCCGTCCAGATTCGACGCGGCCAGAGCCTATGTGGTATTCGACGACCATCGGCGGTCCAACTGGACCCCCTATGTGTTTGTCACCCACGATTACGGAAAATCATGGAAAAGCCTGGTCACCCCCGAAATAGACGGTTTCGTGCATTGTATCGCGGAAGACACACGCGATGAAAACCTGCTCTTTCTGGGCACCGAGTTCGGCCTCTTCGTCAGCCTGAACGGAGGCGCCGGCTGGTTCAAATGGACCCATGGCGTGCCCACCGTGCCGGTCAGGGATCTGGCCGTGCATCCCGTGGAGAACGATCTGATCATTGCCACGCACGGACGATCCCTGTTTATCCTGGATGATATCTCTCCGCTGCGGGAGATTACCGACAAGATCATCGCGACACCGCTGCATCTGTTCAAGGTGCCGGATGCGGTTCTGTATGTTCAGGGGCGGATGAATTCCATCATGTCTCCCGGGGACACCCGGTTTTCCGCAATGAACAAGCCTCTTCAGGCGGGCATCACCTATTATCTCATCCCCGGCGATGACAAGAAAGAGGAAGCGGCCGAACGGCCCGGCATGACAGGCAGGATGCGTGCCATGGCCGCTCAGTACGGCGGACTTGTCCGCCGGAGAGAACGCTCATCGAATGTTAAAGTTCAGATTCTGGATGATCGAAATCAGCCGGTTGCGGAGATGAACGGCACGGAAAACCGGGGATTGAACCGTGTCTACTGGGATTTCCGTGAGCGGGATCCGCAGCAGGCGCAGCCTGCCGGCGAGTCGAGGCGGTACCGGACTCGCGGTCCTCAGGTATTGCCCGGAACGTACACGGCCAAAGTGATCTACAAGGACCGGGAAGTCTCACAGCCTTTTGAAGTGACTTTCGATCCCCGTGTGAATGTGGACAGGGCGGTGCTCGAAGACAATCTGGAGAAGGCCAGGGCGGCCATGGGTCTGTCCGAAACCCTGAATGAGGCCAATGAGCGGATTCAGGAAACCATGAAGGTGCTCAAGACACTTCAGGAATTCCTCAGGAGCGATACCACAGGGGCGAATCGCGGTCTTCTGCGGGATGTTCGGGGTCTGGAAAGACGCCTCACCCAATACGCGGAGCGGATCAATCCCACACCCGCGAAACAGGGTATAGCCGACCGCTCGGCCGGACTGGCCGGCAAGGTTCGGTCCGCTGCCTGGGGAATGGCCGCGGGAGGCATTTATCCGGTGAGCGAAGCCGCCATGGTCCGGTATGAGAATGCCAGGGCGGAAATGGAGGCGTTTCTCGAGAAGTTGAACACCTTCTATGCCGATGAGGTTGAAAAGGTGAAAAAGGCGCTGCTCGAATCGGGGTTTTCTCCGTTTAAAGAGTATGAGCCTTTGATTGTTCAATGATCATTTTTTCGAAGGCGGATGAGTCGATGGGGGGCGCCGAACCCGGCGCCCCCTTTTTCGTGTGCGGGCGAGAAGGGGGGGTCAGTTACACTCATATTGCCCAAACTGTTCACCGGTCTGTCATCCCCGCGAACGCGGGGATCCAGTTTTTTTTGAAAATTTCTCTTTCCACACATTTCCAATCTGTCCGTAGATGCAGTTAAAGTGCATGCTTTATTGTATCTTATCAATGCCTCCGGCGGGGCACTTTTCTTGGCGCAAGAAAAGTGCCCAAAAGAACATTCTTTTTCCAAGCTCGCTGCCATCATAGAGGTATCTTCAAGCCGTTTTCTGAGTCCACCCCCCAACCCCTGCGCTAATCCGCCTAAGGCGGATTAATGCCCTCCCCCCATAACATGAATGAAGCATGAGACCGACCCATCGCAGGAAAAAGGGGAAAAAACAACCTCATCTTTTTTCCCACCGCTGTCTGTGGGCGCCGGAGGCGCCGAGCTGTCTTAGCCTGGGGTGTAAACCCCAGGTATCGAAAGACAAAAAATATTTGATGCGCCGGAGGCGCATCGCTGTTTTGAGGATGGTATTTTATTTTCCCCAAGGTGAGGACAAAGAAGTGAGGATGTTGTTGTCAGAAGAATTATCATCGGAAGCTGAGTTTTGGAAAAAAATATGTCAAGCTTTTTAAAATACATGAAATATCCTATGATCCGAAATATCTGCGGGATGAAAACCGCTTCGCCCCTTTGGGGCTCGAAAGGGTTTGTATTCCTAAACCCGGGGTTGACACCCCGGGCTAAGATTGCCATGCGCCTTCGGCGCATTTCTCCCTCCCCGCTGGAGTTTATCCCGCGTACGCGGGACGGGGATGACATAAAAAAAACAATCAACCCCCAACTTTACCTCAACTCTCAGAATAATCTTGATATAAAAAAGAAAAATACGTATTCTGTTAAGAACAATCAAACACTGACTGCCAGGATCAACACAAACCGGGGAATCATCATGAATCGAAAACTGAGACTGTCCGTTATTGGAGCGCTGCTTTTCATGGGGGCGGGTGGAGCTTCGGGCCGAGTATCGGACCTCCTTCCTGAAATTATTCTGGATTCGAATATACCCGCACCGGAATCGGTCATCGGGCACGCCTTTGGCACGCTGCATACGTATCAGTGGCAGATGGAAAAATACCTGGAGACTCTGGAGCGGGTTTCCGACCGGATCGCAATCATCCGCTACGGCACGACCTGGGAAGGACGTCCCCTGCATTTGGTGATAATCAGCGATCCGCAAAATCTGTCCGATATCGAATCCGTTAAAAGGAAAAACCTGCGGCTGACCGATCCCCGGACCTGCGCGCCCGAAGAGGCCGAAAAACTGGCCCGGGAACTTCCGGCCCTGGTGTGGCTGGGGTATAACATACACGGCAACGAGGCTTCGGGTATGGAAGCGGCCATTCAGGTGATCTATCATCTGGCCGCCGGTCAGGACACCCTGACCCGCCGAATCCTGAAAGAAGTGATCTGCCTGATCGATCCTCTTCAGAATCCCGACGGACACGAGCGTTATGTTCAGGAGGTGCGCTCCGTCGTCACGCTGAAATCCAACCCCGATCCCGGAGACGTGGAGCACGAGAGCTCCTGGCCCGGGGGCCGGGGCAACCATTACCTTTTCGATCTGAACCGGGATTTCTTTTTAAAGACACAGATCGAGTCACAGGCCCGGACCCGTTTGTATCATGAGTGGATGCCCCATGTGTTCGCGGATTTGCATGAGATGGGTTCGGCCGCCACCTATTTTTTCGCGCCTCCCAGACCTCCCTACAACGCTTTTGTCACGCCGGAGCTGACCCGCTGGTGGGATCGGATCGCGGAAAACAACGCCCGGTTCTTTGACCGGCACGGCTGGGCGTTTTACACGCGCGAGACCTTTGACGCGTTTTATCCCGGTTACGGAGTTTCCTATCCGTCCATGCACGGGGCCGTGGGCATGACGTATGAACAGGCCTCGGCACGGGGCGTGAGTATCCGCCGGCCGGACGGAACCGTATTGACGCTGCACGAGGCGGCCTGGCACCATTTCACGGCTTCCATGGCCACCCTGGACGCCGTGGCTCAAAGGCGCGAAGAAAAAGTGATGGATTTTTACCGTTTCTATGAACGCGCCCTGCGTGACGCGGATCGGGATTCCATTCGGGAGATACTCGTGAAACCCGGCGACCCGGACCTGACCGGCAAACTGATCGGCCGTCTCCTGGAAGAGGGGATCGAGGTGCGCCGGGCCGGGTCGGATTTCAGGAATTCGTCCGCGGTCTCCTACCGGAATCCGTCCGCAAAACCGGAAACCTTTCCAAAGGGCACCCTGGTGATTCCCGTGAATCAGCCCCGATACCGGGCCCTGTCCGCGGTCATGGCTCCCCAGGCGCCTCTGCCCGATCCGTCGGACCGTGAGGGGGACGATGATCCCCGCTTTCTGTTTTATGACATCACGGGATGGTCTCTGCCGCTGACTCTGGGTGTGGACGCGTTCTGGACGAGACGGCCTTCCAGGGTCGAGACGGAACCGGTTGCCGGCACTGATAAAAAGCAGGGAGGAGTCACAGGCGGAAAGGCGGCGCAGGTCTATCTGGTTCCCAACCGCACTCTGGGCGGGTCGTTGTTTCTGGCCGATTGTTTCGCTCATGGAATCCGCGTGCGTACGGCAACCCGAAGCCTGAAAGTAAACGGAAAAACATGGGACCGGGGCACGTGGGTGATCCGTGTCAACCGGAACGACGAAACGGTTCATGAAAAGGTCGATTCGCTGGCTCGCGTACACGGCCTGATGGCGGAGGCGGTTCACCGGGGTCTGGCCGAAGGACCGGATTTAGGATCACCCGCTATCGTTCCGGTGAAGCCGGTGACAATCGCCCTGCTCACCGGACCGCCTGTCTCTTCGACCGGCGCGGGGGCTCTTTTCTTCCTGATGGAGCGGGAGTGGAAAATCGACAAGACCCTGATATCCGCAAATTCTCTGGCCGATCTGGACGGATTCAATGTCCTGATTCTTCCCGACGGACGCTACCGGGATATGCCCGAAACGGCCGTGGAAGGCGTCAAACAGTTCGTCCGGCAGGGCGGAACCGTGGTGGCTGCGGGAGGCGGAACGGCCTGGCTTCAGTCGGACGCGCTGAAATTATTGTCTCTCAGGAGCGTTGATGAACAGACCGATTCTGAAAATCAGGAACAAACGGCGCGCCGGACACGGGTGCCGGGCGTCATTGTCCAGGTCACACTGGACACACTGCATGCCCTGACAATGGGCTGTGTTTCTCCCTCGGCGGCGCTGGTCCGATCCGGGAACGTCCTCGAGGCCGTTGGAAACACGGCTGTTGTGGGGCGTTACTCGCGGGCCGGCAGCCTGAAGCTCAGCGGCTATCTGGAACCCGAGTCTGAAGCCGCGCTGGCGGGAAAGGCGTGGATGGTGGAAACCGCATCGGGACGGGGACGGGTCGTCGGATTTCTCGAGGATCCCGTGTTTCGGGCGTCTTACGACGGTCTGGCCAAACTCTTCCTCAACGCGGTTCTCATGGGGCCGAGTCTCGGAAGGTAACGGGGAAAATCATCCATTTTTGAGGCGGAAAGCAGCATGCCGGAAAAGAGGAAATTCAGCGGAAAAGCGGAGCGCGGGCAGGCCGAAGAGTCGTTGAAGGAGAGTGAGCGCCGGCTCAGGACCCTGATGAGCAACCTTCCGGGCATGGCCTATCGGTGTAAAAACGATCCAGACTGGACCATGGAATTCGTCAGCACCGGCTGTCTGAATCTGACCGGATACGAGGCCGCGGATCTGACCGGTAACGCGCGTATATCCTACGCGAAACTCATTCATCCGGAAGACCGCCGGCATGTCTGGGAGGACGTTCAAAAAGCGCTGAAGCGGAAAAAACCCTTTCAGCTGAACTACCGGATCGTGACCGCCGGGGGCGAAGAGAAATGGGTCTGGGAACAGGGTGTAGGCATCATCGGGCCCCGCGGAGCGGTCGATTTTCTCGAGGGGTTTATTACAAACGTTACGGCGCGACGGCAGGCCCTGGACGCCTTGAGCCGCAACGAGGCGCAGTACCGCGCGTTTATCGACGCGTCGGAAGATCTGGTTTTCATCAAGGACGAGGAATTCCGCTACCGAATGGTGAACCGGGCCGTTCAGGCGTTCTACGGCCTGCCGGAAGCCGAAATCATCGGGAAGACGGATTTTGATCTCATGCCCCGCGAGGCAGCGGATCGGTGCCGGAAGAGTGATGAACAGGCGTTTGTTGAAGAGCGCCTCGTATTCCGACATGAGACATACGGCGACCGGACCTATGAGGTCCGGAAATTTCCGGTTCCGCTGGACCGTTCGAAAGGTGTGGGCGGCTTTATTCGGGACATCACCGAACGGCTTCAAATCGAGCGGCAGATTCACAAGAATCTGGAAGAAAAAGAGGTGCTTTTGCGGGAGATTCATCACCGGGTGAAAAACAACATGAATGTCATCACCAGCCTGCTCAGCCTTCAGGCCGGCCGCATCAGGACGAAGAAAGACGCGATCGAGGCATTCAAGGTCAGCCGGGATCAGGTTTATGCCATGGCCATGGTTCACGACAGGCTTTACCAGGCGGGAGTGTACTCCAGAATCAACATCAAAGACTATACCGAAGCCCTGGCCAGGAACCTGGTGCAGCTTTATGCTCCTTCAAAAAGAATCACCCTTGATTTGAAAATCGAGGACATCAGCATCGATATAAACCAGGCCATTCCCTGCGGCCTGATCATGAACGAGCTGATCACGAACGCGCTCAAACACGGTTTCGCGGATCGTTTTTCGGGGAAGCTGACGATCTCATTCCGGTCCGTCGAGGGCCGGCATTACGCGATTCGGGTCGAAGACAACGGAACCGGGCTGCCCGCCGATTTAGAGTCGAGAAAGAAAAAATCGCTGGGTATAGAGCTGGTCGATATTCTGACCGAGCAGCTGGAAGGAAGACTCTCCATGCGGTCGCGCCGGGGGGCGCGGTTTGAAATTGTGTTTCCCGTGCACTCCGCCGGAGCCTCCTCAAACTCCAAACCGGAGCCGTCACCCTGAAGAGTGCCGGTTCGGCCGTGTTCATCAGTTGAAATGACCCGCCAGCCGCTGTTTTCTTTCGATGCCGGGCGGGATTTGCCTTTTCGATGTGTCAGACCAAAAATTTTCACTCCAAACGATTTTTCAGGGACTGACCGCCATTCAAACGTAATTAATGATGGAGTTCCGATGTTTCCCCGGGGGAACCGGGATTCGAGTGAAAAGGTTCAATAGAGATCCATTATGATGACTGTTTACGCGGAGGATTTCAATGACAATATCACATAGATGCGAACCGGGCCCGAACGGTTTGACGGCCCTCGAAAAACAATCCGGCGGTCTGTGCCGTCTGAAATTCGGCCGGAATACCAAATTGGCCTGCATGGCTTTTCTTTTAACGGTTGTTTTTTTCAGCGGGTCGCGGGCGCAGTATTTCGGACGCAACAAGGTCCAGTACCGGACTTTTGACTATAAGGTCATCACGACCGAACACTTTGATATTCACTATCATGAAGCGATCGAGAAGGCGGCTCTGCTCGGCGCGCGTATGGCCGAACGCTGGTATGAACGTCTCTCCACGCTTCTGGATCACGAGCTGAGCGGCCGGCAGGTCCTGGTTTTTTACGGCAATCACAGCGAATTCATTCAGACCAACATCATCTACGGAGACCTGGGGGAAGGAACCGGCGGCGTGACCGAGTCTCTGAAGAGGCGTATCGTGCTTCCTCTTTCCGGGCCCCTGCACCAGACCAATTACATTATCGGACACGAGCTGGTTCACGCCTTTCAGTACAGTTTGATCGGGCCGGGGCGAAGCAGCCTGGTCGCGGGTTCCCGTTTGGGACGATATCCCTTGTGGTTTATCGAGGGCATGGCCGAATACCTCTCTATCGGACATGTAGACCCCCATACCGCCATGTGGATGCGGGATGCCGTGATGAAAGGCGATTTTCCGGATCTGAAGGATCTGGCCCACCCCAAATATTTCCCATACAGGTACGGACAGGCCCTGTGGGCCTATATGACCGGGCGCTATGGGGACGATGTGGCCGGGGCATTGATGCAGGCCATATCCAGGACCGAAAGCGTTCGTGAGCTGTTTAAGGTTGTGCTGCATACGGAGATGGATTCTCTGTCCAGGGAATGGGGCGAAGCGATGAAGGCCTGGGCTGAATCCGTAGAGGTGGATTCCTCCCTGATCCGCGGAAGCCGGCCGCTGGCCGAGGCGAAAAGTCCCATGAATCTTCTGCATGTGGCGCCGTCTTTAAGCCCGGACGGGACCCGTCTCGTCTATCTGTCCACCCGGGATCTGTTCTCACTGGACATGTACCTGGCCGATACCACGGGGCGGGTGATTCGCAAACTGACCAACACGGCCGTGGACCCGCATTATCAGAGCATTCAGTATATCAATTCGAGCGGTGACTGGAGTCCCGATGGAAAGCGATTCGCCTTTACGGCCATTCGAAAGGGGGAGCCGGTTCTCGTGATTATGGAGCTTGAATCGGGTCGGACATGGAAAGAGATTCTCCTTCCGGAACTGGGAGAGGCCATATCACCCGTCTGGGGTCCCGAGGGCCGGCGAATTATTTTGTCTGCGGTGGTCAACGGTCTCAACGATCTGTTCATGGTCGATGTGGAGACGGAAAAACGGACACGGCTGACTCAGGATCTCTATGCCGAACTTCAGCCCGCCTGGTCGCCCGACGGCCGCACTCTGGCCTTTGTTACCGACCGGTTCGGCGCGGATCTGGAGAATCTGGTCATGGGTGAATACCGTCTGGCTCTGATGGACCTGGAAACAGGAGACATTCGGCCCGTTCCCGGTTTTGACGGTGCCAAACACATCAATCCCGAATGGAGCAAAGACTCGGAACAGCTGTATTTTCTCTCCGATGCCGGCGGTATCACGAATATTTACCGGATACGAATCGAAGACGGACGCCTGGAAAAATTGACGGATGTCTACACCGGTATCACCGGAATTTCTGAAATGAGCCCGGCCCTGTCCGTGGCAGACGGCGGCCGGGTTATGGCGTACACGCTCTATCAAAAGAACGGTTTTTCCATCTATATGACGGAAATACCTGAAGAACAGACGGCAATCGAGCCGTCGGCGCTTTCCGGAATGCGATACGCGGTTTTGCCGCCTGTCGAACGGATGAACGAAAAAGTGCAGGCCGCGCTGGAAGACAGAGAAACGGGCCTGCCCCAAACGGAAGAATTTTCAAAATCCGATTACCGGCCGCGTCTCAGGCTGGATTATTTATCCAGGCCGACACTGGTATTCGGGGCCGATCGGTTCGGCGGATTTATCGGGGGAGGCGTATCCCTCTACTGGAGTGACATGATGGGCGAGCATAACCTGGTTACCATGGGCCAGGTAGACAGCCGGTTCAAGAACTACTCCGGATTGCTTGGGTATCTGAATCTGCGACACAGGATCAACTGGGGTCTGTCCGTGGAACAGATCCCCTATTACTATATGCTGATGGCGCAGGGTTACACCCAGGTCGAGAACGACCCGGCCTATGTCGAAGAGATCTACATATATAAACAGACCAACCGCACGGCGGCTTTTTTCATGAGCTATCCGTTCAGCCGGGTGCAGCGGCTGGAATTCCAGACCGGCTATCGAAATATCGATTTTTACAGCGAGATTCGAACCCGTATTGTGTCCGCGACAAGCAACAAGACGTATCTGGATAAGACCACGCCCATTCCCGTGGCCGATCCTCTGCATCTGTTTCAGACTTCAGCCGCTCTGGTCTATGATTCGGCGGTCTACGGCCTGGCAAGCCCCATTTTGGGACAGCGATACCGTTTCGAGGTGTCTCCTGTTTTGGGAACCCTGAACTATCAGACCGTTCTCGCGGATTACCGGTTTTACGCGATGCCCAGAAGGCCGTTCACTCTGGCCATGCGTCTGATGCATTACGGACGGTACGGAAAAAATGCCGAGGACAACCGGCTGTATCCTCTGTACATCGGATATCAGGGATTTATTCGGGGATATGATTACTACACATTCACCATGGATGAGATGGACGGCGCCGGATCCGCGTTTGATGTGAACCGGCTGCTCGGTACCAAAGTGGCTGTCGCGAATCTGGAGCTGCGCTTTCCGCTTTTCGGTCTTTTGGGGCTGGGCAGCGGATACTACGGCGGTCTTCCCATTGAAACGGCCCTGTTTTTCGATGCGGGTGTGGCCTGGTTCGATTATGACCGGCCCTGGTTTCTCGGCGGAGACCGAAGGCTGCTCAGCAGCTACGGGCTGGCCATGCGTGTCAATATGCTGGGGTTTGTGGTCGCGGAAGTGGATATCGTCAAACCCCTGGAACGGAATACCGGATGGATCTGGCAATTCGGATTTACCACGGGTTTTTAACAAAACGGGGTCGGAAACGCCGACCCCAATAAACGCCAAGAGTAACAGTAGAAAAATAAACTTGATATATTCAATTAATTGTTTTATATTAATCGCAAATAGTCACGATTTCTTTTGGGTCCAGCAAAAGGGGCTCCTTGCTATTGAATCTAACATGAGCCAGCCCTTACAACGTGGGAGAATGTTTCAGGGTGAGATATTTATCTGGTGTGAACAATGCGAATTTTCTTTAAAAGCTTTTGTAGTATTTCCCTGTCTCTAATTATAATACTTTGCGTATGCCACTGCGAAAAGCCAACGAATCCCGATGATGGGAAAACACCTGAGGCTGATCCTCCAATTGCTAACGCCGGGCCGGACCTGACCTGCCGAGTAGGGCAATATGTTTTATTGGATGGCACAGGAAGCAAGCCCAGGGACAAGAGCCGGATAATCTGGTGGGATTGGGATGAAGTAGAGGGTAATCCAGATCACCGCTACTGTGGTACAGCAGTAAGTGAGGAGGACTCCCTTATACCCATTGGATTCAATCAGGAAGGCATTTATAGATATACATTAAAGGTTAAAGATGAATACATGGAAAGTGAATTGGATACTGTTCAGATCAATGTATTACCTAAAGAGCAATCTTATTTCATCTCAGCAAGTCTAGAAATACATATTCGTTGGGCTTTGCAGATTCCTCAGAATCCTCTGTCTACTATTGATCTTGAATCTCTGGATTCGCTTAATGTTGCCTATATGGTTGTAGATAAAATTTTGGATCTTACTGGTATTGAGAAATGTGTAAACCTGGTCTATTTACAACTAGGACACCAAAGCGTAGTCGATTTAACTCCTTTGGCTTTTTTATTAAAGCTGAAATATCTAAATCTTACTCAGCACCATACAATAACCGATATCACACCACTATCTTCCCTGACGGAATTAACCTATTTGGATCTCATGTCCAATCAAGTGAATGATCTGTCCCCAATTCGATTCCTGGAAAAACTGAAGTATTTAAATATAGGTTCAAATGAAAGTGTCACAGATATATCTCCAATTCAGAATCTCACTCAGATCAAACATCTGTACATGGGCAATATCATGGCAAATAGTTTCTCATGCCTTGAAGAATTGACTCAATTAATCGATCTATTTGTCCCCGCCTGCGGCATCACAGATGTGACTCCTTTCCGAAACATGACTTCACTGATATGGCTTGATCTGGATTTTAATCATGTTCAGGATATCTCAGCCTTATCGAATCTTACTAACTTGGAGTGGTTGTATCTATGGGACAATGAAGTTCTTGATATCTCCGCATGTAAATACATGACAAAATTGGAACGTTTACGATTGTATGGCAACTTAATTGAAGACATCTATCCTTTGGTGGAAAACCAGGGATTGGGTGCAGGTGACTACGTAGGATTAGAAGAAAACCCACTCAATGAAAAATCAATCTCAGAGTATATACCAATATTAATAGGCCGTGGAGTTTCAGTTACTTTTTAGCAATGAAATGATTATAGAATGGATGACCAATATGCTCCTACATTGTGAGACTGTGGAAGAAATCATAATGGGAATACACCATCTTTAACGGCAGATATTATACATCATTTTTTCCTATGTTTATCATTAACTTATGTTCAATTGATAGAGGAAGATATGCGAAAGTGTATTAAATTCATTTTAATCTTGCTGTTCATGCTCGTACAGACTGAAGCAGCTGATTTTAAGGTTGTTTGCGTAGGTACAGGTGATAATGTTATGGAGAAAGATGCAAATGATTTCGGTTACGTATTAAATAACAAACAAGGGTATCAAGATTCTAACCTCAAAATCCCAACCCGGACAAGCCGGAACCAAAAAGGGTTAGATTTTTAGATTTATTTTGATTATCATCCTCTACAATGAACTGGAGGATGATATGGAATTAATCACGGATCAATATACCAATGATATCACGGG
>Ga0209614_1000654_pt1 | contig 29467 bp, 42 predicted proteins | sample BlaSprsedimmetaG_FD_185484 | JGI IMG/M metagenome (GOLD analysis project Ga0209614, IMG submission 185484) | Hot spring sediment bacterial and archeal communities from California, USA to study Microbial Dark Matter (Phase II) - Blank Spring... ... | reverse complement strand
CCTCTTGTCTCGCTTTGTCCCACTTCTTCGAATTATTCCACTCAGAGAAAATAATCCCGGAATTATGCCTGGCGCAACTGCGAAATAATCCTGAGATTTGCCGGTGAATTACTGCTGGAAACAACATATCAAGCATGAATGTGAGCCGGCGGCGAACCTCCTGTTTGATCGCACCGCCCTGACCACTGGAACCCCAGCCGTGAATCAGGATCAGGACCCTGCAGCCCTCCCGGGCCGCGAGTGATATTTCGTGTCGAAGACGCTCAATGGCCTGCTCAACCGTCGGCAGGCCGTTTTCCAGGTTAACGGTCCTGAAAGGAAGCTTGATTTTCGCCTTGTGGATCTCGGTTCGCGGCGACCGGCAGAAAGGGCAGCGGGTGACATCAACCTCGATTTCATTGCCGCAGACATCGCAGCAGGTCGCCGCCCCCGGACTCTTACCTTCTTCGCACATCTATGATTTCCGGCATCTGCCTGAGGTGCTGCTGAATGGTCTGCAGATGATTGAGATCGCTCACCTCCAGGACAACATCGAGCTCGGCCAGCGAATCCGAAGTGGTCCGGGCGTTGAAGGAGATGATCTCGGCGTCGTCATAGCTGATGGTGCTGCTGATGTCGGCGAGAATATTCTTCCTGTTCTCCGCCCGGATAAACAACTGGGAACGGTGCATGGTCTTGACCGCGCCCGTCCACTTGACCGCCAGCCAGCGCCTGGGATCGGTGGCCTGGAGGTTGACGCAGTCGGACTTGTGAATGGAAATCCCCCTGCCCGTTGTAATGAACCCGACGATATCGTCCCCCGGCACAGGTTTGCAGCACTGGCTGACCCGGACCAGCATATCGTCGACCCCGTCTATGTCAATGACCTCCCGGGTAATCGTTGACGGTTTTGCCGGCTCGGCGGCGGCCTGTTCGAATTGTTCAACCGGAAAGCCCTTACTCTCATCTTCGTGCCGCTCATCGGGGAGCAGGGCCTGGAGCAGATGGTGAACGGTGATGGCCCCCGAGCCCACCTTGACCAGCATGTCATCCAGGGAATTGCAGCCGAGCTTCTTGAACATCAGCCTGATGTGCCCGCTTTTGATGAGCTTCTTCAGGGTGATGTCGTGTTTCTTCAGTTCCCGTTCGCAGATCTCCCGGCCGAGGCGCAGCGATTTTTCCTTCTCCTCCCTCCTGAGCCACTGCCGGATCCGGGCCCGTGCCCTGCCGGTCTTGACAATCTGCAGCCAGGCCCGTTTCGGATGCTGATTCTTCTGGGTGATGATCTCGACAATGTCGCCATGCTGCAGAGTGTAGCGCAGCGGCACCAGCTGGCCGTTCACCCGGGCGCCGCTGCAGTGGTCCCCCACCTCGCTGTGAATGGAATAGGCGAAATCGATCGGCGTGCTGCCCCGCGGCAGTTCCCGCACCTCGCCGTTGGGGGTCAGGGCGAACACCTCGGGCTCGAACAATTCGCCCCGCACCGAATCGAGAAATTCGCGGTGGTCTTCCACTTCCTGCAGGGACTTCACCAGCTTCTTGAGGTCCCTGAACAAGCGGACATCGCGGCTGGTGATTTTCTGCCCCTCCTTGTAGGCCCAGTGGGCGGCGATGCCTTCCTGGGCCACCCGGTCCATTTCCTCTGTCCTGATCTGAATTTCGATGAAAAGATCGTTCGGGCCGATGACCGTCGTATGCAGAGACTGATAATTATTGGCCTTGGGCACGCTGATAAAGTCCTTGATGCGGCCGGGAACGGGCTGCCAGTTGGCGTGGATCGTGCCAAGGGCCTCGTAGCACTCGTTGACGCTGTTGACAATGATCCGGAAGGCAACTTTGTCATACACCCGGTCGAGGGAAATGTTCTGGGCCGCCAGTTTCTTGTAGATTGAATAGAGATGCTTGGGGCGGCCGATGATGCGGACCGGTTTGATATTGTTCTCCCTGAGCTTGTCATGGAGAATGGCGATCACCTCTTCGACATAGACCTGGCGCTGGTTCAGGGTGCTCTCCAGGCGGCTGGTGATGTCCTTGTATTCGACCGGAAAAAGATACTGAAAGGCCAGGTCTTCCAGCTCCCTTTTCAACCAGTCGATACCAAGGCGGCCGGCCAGGGGGGCGTAGAGATCCATGGTTTCGCGGGCAAGGCGGCGCTGGCGGTCCCTGTCGGCCGAATTAAGGGTAACCATGTCCTGCAGGCGGTCGGCCAACTTGACAATGATGACCCTGATGTCGGCGCTCATTGCCAGGAAGAGCTTCCTGATATTTTCCGCCTCGTGGGCAAGATGACTGTTGTACTGGACGTTGGTGATCCGCGTCGAGCCGTTGACAATCCTGGCGACATCGGGGCCGAACAGTTCCTCGAGCTCCTCCAGGGTGGCCGCGTTTTCCTTGAGGGTCCCATGCAGCAGGCCGGCGACGATCGTCCCGAGGTCGAGCTTCATGGAGGCCAGGGTAGTCGCCACCTCGACCAGGTGATCGACATACGGCTCGCCCGAGGGGTGGACAGCCCCTGCATGGCGCTCCTTGACAAAGTCATAGGCCCGCTGCAGCGGGCTCAGGTCCATGCCGCCGAGATACGAAGATGCTATGGAAAGGAGTCCCTGGATATCAGACATGTTCAATGGTCACGCCTTTATCCCTTGCTGTCGGGACAAAAGAGAAGGAGAGCGTTTCCCTTCATATACATTTTCCTGCATACAGTGCTTTTCGATTTCGATGCGGTCTCCTCGGGGCTGTTTGGACAAAATTACGCCCGAGGAACGGGATCAAGATCACTTCCCGTTCGATTCAAAGGCGGCCAGCTCGCCCCGCACAAGCTCCACGATAAACCCGGCCGCCTGCCCGCAGGGGACCGTTTCGGTATGACCGTCCCGACGGCGCCTGATCTCGACCTTTCCTTCCTTTTCAAAGGTTTTGCCGACCGTAACCCTGTAGGGAATGCCGAGGAGGTCGGCATCCTTGAACTTGGCCCCGGGCCTTTCGTCACGGTCATCGTACAGGACCTCGAGACCTCCCTGCCGCAGTTCTTCGTACAATCGTTCGGCCGCCGAGGTTGTTTCTTCGCTGTTGACGCCCAGATTGAGCACAATGACCTGGCACGGCGCCAGCGGCAGGGGGAAAATAATCCCGTTCTCATCATGATTCTGTTCGATGGCGGCGGCCACCACTCTGCTGACCCCGATGCCGTAGCAGCCCATGACAAACGGTCTTGCCTGCCCCTCCCGATCCTGGAACGTTGCGCGCATGACCTCGCTGTAGGCCGTGCCCAGTTTGAAGATATGGCCGACCTCGATGCCCTCGGTGAGGGTTAACGAACCTCCGCAGGAAGGACAGCGGTCGTCCGCGGTTATCTGCCGCAGATCGCCGGTCAGCACCGGTTGAAAATCCCGGCCCGGTTGCACCCCGGTCAGATGAAACTGCTTTTCATTGGCCCCGGCGATACAGTTTTTCATGAGCATCACTTCCTGGTCGGCGGCCATTCTCAGCGGCAGGTTGACCGGACCGAGGTAGCCGATCGGCAGGCCGGTCTTTTTGTATACCGTTTCATCGTCGGCCAGCTCGACCTCAGTGGCGCCGAGGAGATTTTTCAGCTTGACCGGCTGCACCTCACGGTCGCCCCGGACCAGCACCGCGACCGGTTCGCCGTCGGCGAGATAAACCATGGTCTTGATGAGCCGATCGATTGTGACGCCCAGGAATCCGGCCACGGTATCCACCTTTTTCATGCCCGGAGTTTCGACTTTCTTGACATCTTCGATCCGTTCCGAGCCACCCTCCTGCTGTCCGGGCCGGATAACGACCCGGGCCTTTTCGACATTGGCGGCGTAATCGCACTGTCCGCAGATGACCAGGGTGTCCTCGCCGGTCGATGCCAGGACCATGAATTCATGGGAAAAGGAGCCGCCGATGGTGCCGGTGTCGGCTTCAACGGCCCGGAAATCCAGGCCGCAGCGGCGGAAAATCCGATGGTAGGCTTCATACATCCTGTCATAGGCACGACCCGCGGCCGCGTCATCGACATCGAAGGAATAAGCATCCTTCATGACAAATTCCCGGCCGCGCATGAGACCGAACCGGGGCCGGATTTCGTCCCGGAACTTGGTCTGGATCTGGTAAAGGTTCATGGGCAGCTGGCGATAGGACTGCAGTTCATTGCGCGCCAGGTCGGTTATGACCTCCTCATGGGTCGGTCCCAGACACGACTCCCGATCATGCCGGTCGGTAAAGCGAAGCAGCTCGGTACCGTACTTCTGCCAGCGTCCCGACTCCTTCCACAGGTCCGCCGGCTGCACCATGGGCATGAGGAGCTCCTGGGCCCCGGCCCGGTTCATCTCCTCGCGCACTATCCGGGCGACCTTCTGGACGGCGGCCAGTCCCAGGGGCAGATAGGTGTAGATTCCCGAAGCCAGTTTGCGGATAAACCCGCCGCGAAGGAGCAGCTGATGGCTGACGACCTCCGCTTCCGCCGGTGTTTCCCTGGTGGTCGGGATAAGCATTTGAGAGTAACGCATGATCTGTATCCAGTGACTAAATAAATTGATGGGCGCCGATGCCTGTCAGCCGTTTTCCTCCTCCATTTTCCTCAGTTCTTCGAGGAACTCGGACAGCAGTTCATCTTCCTTCACTTTTTTGATAATCTCGCCCTTTTTGAAAATTATCCCGACTCCGTGTCCTCCGGCAATGCCGATATCGGCCTCTCTGGCCTCTCCCGGGCCGTTGACTACGCAGCCCATGACCGCCACCTTGAGGGTGGTCCGCATGGTCTGCAGGTGACGTTCAACCGCCTCGGCCAGGGAAAACAGGTCTATCCTGGTCCGGCCGCAGGTCGGACACGAGATCAGTTCCGGCCCCCGTTCCCGTATCCGCAGGGCCCGCAGCAGCTCGTAGCCCACCCGTACCTCCTCGACCGGGTCCCTGGTCAGGGAAATGCGAAACGTATCACCTATCCCCTCAAAAAGCAGGATGCCCAAAGCCACGCTCGACTTGACCGTGCCGGGGATCAGGCCGCCAGCTTCCGTTACCCCGATGTGCAGGGGATAATCGGTCATTTCCGCCAGCCGGCGGTATCCGGCGATGGTCGTCAGGACATCGGATGACTTGATGGAGATTTTCATCTCCGCATAACCGAACTCCTCGATCAGCCGCACGTTTCTGAGCGCGCTCTCTATCAGCGAGGAAGGGTCTGCCGGGGTGGGATAGCCGTACCGGGCCAGCAGGTCTTTCTCGAGGGAACCGGAATTGACTCCCACCCGGATGGGCACCCGGTGCACCCTGGCGGCGTCCACCACCCGGGCGAGCTTCTCCCTGCCCCCGAGGTTGCCCGGATTGATGCGGATTCCCTGGGCTCCGTTCTCCATGGCGGCGACCGCCAGGCGCCAGTCGAAATGGATATCGGCAATCAGGGGAATGGAAATGTGCTCGCGGATCTGCCGGACAGCGGCCGCCGCCTGCGGATCAGGGACCGCGATCCTGACGATTTCACACCCCGCCGCCGCCAACTCTCCGATCTGGCCAATGGTCCGCTCCGTGTCCCGGGTATCGGTGTTGGTCATGGACTGCACCGAAATGGGCGCGTTGCCGCCGATGCTGACATCACCCACCCGTATCTGTCTGGTCTGGCGGCGCTGAATCATCAAACCTGCCTGCCCTTTCGCTTCAGATTGACCTGGGCGTCGGAGTCCCTGACATACAACGGCGCGGCCGTGGCCGGATCCAGCCTGTCCCCGGCCAGAAAAATCCGCGCCCCGAGCAGCCCGACGTACATTGCCCTTGGTTGCGCCAGATGTTCGGGAAAAAAGACAATCCGGTCATTGCCGGCCAGCTGCTCCCGGTACACCGACGCACCCGGCCCGACAACAACGACCGGTTCCCGGATATCCCGCAGCAGGGCAACCGGTGGAAGAACCATCGGCTTGTCCAGCGGCTCCGGCAAGCCTTTGTTGTCCAAACGGTAAAAAGCCGCGTAGACTTCCTGTTTTCTCGCGTCCAGCAGGCAGCAGACGAGTCGTTGATCCCCGCCGCAGGCAAGGGCAAGGGCATCAAGGGTCGGAACGCCGACCAGGGGCTTGCCGGCCGCCATGGCAATGGCCTTGGCCGCCGCCATCCCTATGCGCAGGCCGGTAAAGCTTCCCGGTCCCAGGCTGACGGCGACTGCATCGAGGTCGTGCCACTGCGCTCCGGTCGAGGTCATCAGCCAGGCAATCGATCCCAGCAGCCGCCGCGAGTGCGAGGTGTCGGGCTGGACGCTGCATTCCGCCAGTAAACTGAAATGGGCCGGTCCCCCGCTGGTCAGGCTGACGCTCCCGCAAGCCGTGGCTGTCTCAATGGCAAGAATCAGGACCCCATCCACCTTTGCACCAGCCTGAGAATATCATTGTAGAACACAAAAACCATCAGGGAGGCGAGCAGAAACAGACCCACTTTCTGGCTCATCTCCATGGCCTTGTCGCTCAGGGGCCGGCGCCGTATGCCTTCAATGGTCAGAAAAACAAGGTGTCCGCCGTCAAGAACCGGAATCGGCAGCAGGTTCAATATTCCGAGGTTGACGCTGAGCAGCCCCATGAAATACAGCAGGTTCATCCAGCCGGCCTCCATCTGCTGCCCGGCCAGTTCGGCGATCCGGATGGGACCTCCCAGTTCCGAGGCCGGCACCACCCGTTCGATGATCTTGATTATTCCCAGGATGGTCAGGTAGATCAGGTTCCAGGTCTGAATGGCCGCCGCCCGCAGGGCCTCCGGCAGGGTTGTGTCCTGGAAGACGATTCCTTCACTGCGGGTGATGCCGAGCATATAGCGCTCTCCGACCTCCTCCCCGAATATATTCCTGGTCTTTTCCATGACCGGAACCGCCCGGATGACCATCTGTTCCCCTTCCCGGTCGATCAGCAGTTCAATTTCCCGCCCGCCGCTGTCGCGGATCGTTTCCGATATATCTGTCCACGACGCGATTTCCCGCCCGTCGATGCTGAGCACCGTGTCGCCGGGTTTGATGCCCGCCGCTTCCGCCGCCGAATCGGGCGACACCTGACCGATGCGGGTGGTGTCAACCGGTTCGGGAAGGCCGGCGATGGCAAACATGCCGAAAAACAGGACCACGGCAAAAAAGAGATTGAACACCGGGCCGCCGGCAACAATGCCGAAACGCTGCCAGACGGCCTTGTGGGAAAAAGAGCGCCGCTGTTCGGCCTGCTCGATCTCCTCGCCGGGGTGTTCGCCGAACATCTTGACATATCCTCCCAGGGGAAAGGCGCTGATCAGGTATTCGGTCTCGCCCCACTTCCGGCCGACGATTTTATTGCCGAATCCGAGGGAAAACTTGAGGACCCTGACCCCGAACAGCTTGGCAAAGAGGAAATGGCCGAGCTCGTGCACAAAGACCAGGACGCCGAGGACGATGATAAAGGAAATAAGTGAATTCATGAGCAGTTAGGCGGAAAATCCTTTTTTCAGGGCAATGATTTCAGCGGCAATGGTCCGGGCCTGACCGTCGGCGGCGAGAATCGCCCGCAGGTCCGCGGCATCGCCATTGGCGGTTTGTTCCAGAGTGGCGGCGACAATGCCCGCAATATCGAAAAACTCGAGCCGGCCGTCGAGAAAGGCCTCCACCGCCATCTCGTTGGCGGCATTGAGGGCCGCTGTTTTGGTCCCGCCCTGGCGCAGTGCATCAAAAGCGAGCTGCAGGGCGGGAAAACTGTCAAAATTAGGCTGATAAAAACTCAGGTTGCCGCATTGGGAGAGGCTCAACCTCGACAAACCCAGGCCGAGCCGCTCAGGATAAGACAGGGCATAGGCTATGGGGATGCGCATATCCGGAATGCCGAGCTGGGCGACCACGGAACCATCGATGAACTCCACCAGCGAGTGCACGATGGACTGCGGATGGATGACGACGCTGATCCTGTCGGGCTCAACATCAAAAAGCCATCTGGCTTCAATGACCTCCAGCCCCTTGTTCATCAGGGTGGCCGAATCGATGGATATTTTCCGGCCCATGGCCCAGTTGGGATGGGCAAGGGCCTGATCAGGAGTCACCGCCTTCAGTTCCTCGCAGGTTTTATTCCGGAACGGCCCGCCGGAGGCCGTCAGAATGAGACGGCTGACATCCTGGCGCCGACCCGCCTCCAGGACCTGAAAAATGGCACTGTGCTCGCTGTCGATGGGAAGAAGCCTGACCCCGCTGCACCGGACGGCGTCCATGACCAGGCTGCCGGCCATGACCAGGGTCTCCTTGTTGGCCAGGCCGATGTCCTTGCCGGCCTCGATGGCATCCAGGGTCGGCAGCAGCCCGACCGCTCCGACCACCGCCGACACTGTCATGTCGGCCTCCTCGCATACCGCCACCCGGCTGAGGCCTTCAGGGCCGCAGTGAATCCGGCCGCGATATTCCCCGGGCAGGGCATCGGCGAGCCTGGCTGCCGCTTCCTCGTCGGCAACGGCAACGCACCGGGGAGCGAATTCCGCCACCTGCCGCCGCAATTGGTCGATGTTGGAACCCGCCGCCAGGCCGGCGACCCGGAACCGGTCCGGGAACTGGCGGATCACCGCCAGCACATTCCTGCCGATGGAACCGGTCGAGCCGAGCAGAGTGATTGTTTTCATGGCAGCATGCCGAAATAAAGAAGAAAATAGAGCACGGGACCGGTGATCAGCAGGCTGTCGATCCGATCGAGGACGCCGCCGTGGCCGAACAGAAGGGTGCCGGAATCCTTGAAACCCGCGGAACGCTTGATCACCGACTCGGTCAGGTCTCCCGCAATACTGAAAAGACAGAGCGGAACGGCGACAGCCAGGATCAGGAAGGGATTGCTCTCAGGCAGAAAAACAAGGGCGGTCCCCATGGCGCACAGTGAACCGGCAATAATGCCCCCGATCGCCCCCTCCACGGTTTTCCCCGGGCTTATATGGGGACAGAGCTTGCGCCGGCCCAGCGTTCGGCCGACATAGTAGGCCCCAGTATCCCCACCCGCGGTCACTGCCGTCAGCACCAGCAGCCATGCCACTCCCTGCGGCAGGGTGCGGATCAGAACCAGGTGGGCCAGACACAGGCTGATGTAGACGGTCCCGAGACAGCTGCAGCAGAGATAGTGGAGCCCGTTTTCCAGGCGGCGGTACAACCAGAGGACCAGCAGAATCGAACCCAGCAGGCTGACGATCAGCGCGGCATGAAACATGTGCGGCTGCGGCAGTACTACCGCCAGGACGGGAACGAGGCTGACGGTGACAAACAGCCAGCGCGACAGCCCGGGAGCCTCGGCAAAGGTCATGCGGTAATATTCCCGCAGTCCGAGGGCGGCGGTACCGACAATCAGCAGCCAGAACAGCGAGGCTGACCCGGCGATGAGGATCAGAACCCACAACGCTGTCATAACCAGACCGGGAACAAAGCGCTTCACAATGATTATCCCTTTCGGAGCTGGGCGCCGGTTTTGCCGAATCGTCTCTGCCTGAGGCCGTAGTTCCGAATCGCTTCAAGAAACTCCTCCCGGCCGAAATCAGGCCATTTTACCTCCGTAAAGTACAGTTCCGCATAGGAAGCCTGCCACAGCAGGAAATTGGACAGCCTGTTTTCCCCGCCCGTGCGGATGAAGAGGTCCGGATCCGGCTGCCCGCCGGTGTACAGATGATCACTTAGCTTCTGTTCGTCCAGGTCTTCGACCGACAGCGTTCCCGCAACGCATTGGGCCGTCAGTTCCCGGACGGCACGGATGATCTCGCTGCGGCTGCCGTAACTCAGGGCCAGATTCAGCGTCATCGCCCTGCATCCGAAAGTGGCCTCAATGGCCTTGGCCAGGGCAGCCTGCACCTCGACGGGCAGGTTTTGATGTTCCCCCAGGCACCGCAGGCGGATGTCGTTGCGGAGCATGTTTTCCTGTTCTGAATCAAGATAGGACTTCAGCAGGGTCATAAGACCCCTGACTTCAATGGAGGGGCGGCGCCAGTTTTCCGTGGAGAAGGCATACAGGGTCAGATACCGAATGCCGATTTCCCTGGCCGTTTCGACAACGGTGCGAACCGACCTGACGCCGGCCTGGTGGCCGAACAGGCGGGGCCGTCGCCTTTCTTCAGCCCAGCGGCCGTTCCCGTCCATGACAATGGCGACATGTCCTGGAATCTGCCCGGAATCGATGCTCGGCGCTTCACCCATGCTGTTCTGGCAAAGGAAATCCTTCACACTTCCATGACTTCCTTTTCCTTGCCGGCGGAAATCTCGTCAATTTTCCTGATAAAGCTGTCGGTCACCTTCTGGGCTTCGTCCTGCAGCCGAAACAAGTCGTCCTCTGAAATTTCCTTGTCCTTTTTCATGTTCTTCAGGCTGTCATTGGCCTCCCGGCGGATATTGCGGACCGCAACCCTGAACTCTTCGGATATTTTCCTGACCTGCTTGACGAGCTCCTTGCGCCGTTCCTCGGTGAGCTGAGGAATATTGAGGCGTATGACCTTCCCGTCGTTGGAAGGGGTCAGGCCAAGGTCGGAAGAAAGAATGGCCTTTTCAACGGCCGACAACATCTGCGGGTCCCAGGGCTGAATAACGATCAACCTGCTCTCGGGGATGGTCAGAGTGCCGACCTGATTCAGGGGCATCTTTGTCCCGTAGGCATCAACGGTAATATCATCGAGCAGCGAAAGGGAGGCCCGTCCCGTCCTGATCTTGACCAGTTCCCTTTTCAGAGCGTCCACGCTGCTGTTCATCTTTTCGTTCAGCTGTTCGATTACTTCTCTTGACATCATCACTCCTCAGGCTGTGGTTGCGCGTACATTCCTGGACAGAGGAGGCACGCCGGCTCCAATCACCCCGCCGTGATCAGGGTGCCGATATCATCGCCGGCCGCCGCCCGGACTATGTTGCCGGGGATTTTCATGTTGAACACCAGAATGGGCAGCTTTTCCTCCCGGGCGAGGGAAATGGCCGAGGCATCCATCACCCGGAGATGCTGATGCAGGACCCGGGTGTAGTTCAGGCGGTCAAAGCGGACGGCATCCGGATTCTTTTCCGGATCCTGATCATAAACGCCGTCCACCCTGGTGGCCTTCATAACCACTTCGCACTCGATTTCCAGGGCCCGCAGGACAGAGGCGGTGTCGGTGGTGAAATAGGGATTGCCCGTCCCGGCCGCGAAGATGACTATCCGTCCTTTTTCCAGGTGCCGAATGGCCCGTCTGCGGATATACGGTTCACAGACGGTGTGCATGGGAATGGCGGACATGACCCGGGTCGGCATTGCTTCGTTTTCAAGGGCATCCTGCACGGCCAGGCTGTTGATCACCGTGGCCAGCATGCCCATGTTGTCAGCCGCCGCCCGTTCCATTCCCCTGACGGCGCCGGCAACACCGCGAAAGATATTGCCGGCCCCGATGACCAGGGCGAGCTGGACATTTCGCTCATGGACCGTTTTGACTTCTCGGGCCACATGGCTGATCATTTCCAGACTGATGCCGAACGAGCCGTCCCCCATCAAAGCCTCGCCGCTCAGTTTGAGCAGGATGCGCTTATATTTCACCCGGTGTTCCTCCGTTTGTCAGTCTTCCGGACCTTGCCTCCCGTCCGGCCATCGTTTTGTTGCCGAACCGTCCTCAAGCGCCTATCTGAAACCGCACGAACCGTTTGATGGAAATGTTTTCGCCCATTTTGGCAATGAGCTCATTGAGCAGATCCTGGATCGTCAGGTCGGGATTCTTGACAAATTTCTGCTCCATGAGACATATCTCGGCCATGAACTTGTCGATCTTGCCGCTCACTATCTTGTCGACAATATTTTCCGGCTTGCCCGATTCAAGGGCCTGGGCCTTGTAAATCTCCCGTTCCCGTTCAATCAGTTCGGCCGGCACTTCCTCCCTGGTCACGGCGACGGGATTGGATGCGGCGATGTGCATGGCGACATCCCTGGCAAAGGCGACGAAGTCATCGGTTTTGGCGACGAAATCCGTTTCGCACCCCACTTCGACCAGGACGCCCAGCTTGGCGCCGGCATGGATATAGCTTTCCACAACTCCCTGGCTGGTCGCACGGTCCGCCCTTTTCCGGGCAACCGCCAACCCTTTCTGGCGCAGGAGATCGATCGCCTTTTCCATATCTCCCGCCGTTTCGGTAAGGGCCTTTTTGCAGTCCATCATGCCGGCATTGGTCTTGTCACGCAGTTCTTTGACCATCTGGCTTGTAATATTCACGCTGTTCTCCTTTATGGTGTAAATTCGAATAGGCAGGAGGGACCCTCGGGCCCCTGCACTGTCTGCCGGAGGCGGGTCTGTCTATTCCTCGGCCAGGGGCGGTTCCGCGCTTTCCTTGCCCGCAGCCGTCTCTTCAACGGATTCGGCCTGCATGGCGGCTTCCATCTCCTCGACCCCAACTTCTTCCTCTTCGCCTCGTCGGGCCTTGCCCTCCAAAACAGCCTCGGCAACCAGGGAGGAGATAAGCTTGATCGACCTGATGGCATCGTCATTTCCCGGGATGAGATAATCGATGCCGTCGGGGTCGCAGTTCGTGTCGGTCAGGGCGATGACCGGGATATTCAGTTTATTGGCCTCGCTGACGGCAATTTCCTCGTTCTTCGGATCAATGATGAACAGGGCGTCCGGCAGGGTGCGCATCTGCTTTATTCCGCCGAGGTTGCGGTTCAGCTTGCCGAGCTCCTTGTCCATCATGAGGATTTCCTTTTTCGGAAACCGATTGATGGTACCGTCTTCTTTCATGGCCTCAATTTTTTTCAACCGGTCGACGGACAGCCTGATGGTCTGAAAATTGGTCAGCATGCCGCCGAGCCAGCGATAGTTGATATAGGGCATGCCGCACCGCTCCGCCTCCTGGGTGATGATGTCCTGGGCCTGTCTTTTGGTGCCGACAAAAAGGAGGGTGCCTCCCCCGGCGACAAGGTCAATGGCAAACTCGTACGCCCGTCTGAATTGCCGCATGGTGGCGTCAAGGTTGATGATATAGATGCCGTTGCGGGGTCCGTAGATGTACGGCTTCATCTTGGGATTCCATCTTCTGGTCTGATGGCCGAAATGAAGTCCTGCCTCGAGCATCTGTCGCATGGTTACCTGTGTCATGATCCTTCCTCCGATAGGTTTATGGTTGTTCCTCCATCCCTGGGCCCGATCCTGACAAGGACACCAAAGGGCGATAGCGGGATGTGCGTGGTTGCCCGGGATTCCGCCCCGGGGTAAAAATTAACTGCAAACTTTCTTTTTACCACAGCCCTTGCAATATTTCAATATATTCGCCGCAGGAACAGCCGATCGCAGCGCTGGGGGGCGGGGAATATGACAGTGAGGCAGTGCGGCCGGGGAGCCTGAACCGGCAGGAACGGAACTACCTGGACCGCAGCGGCGAGGGACCGCCGAGAACATGGAGCAGCCATTCGAATCCGAATTTCAGCAGCTCCTCGTCTTCGCGCTCAATGCGCCGCCGCCTGTTCCTGTCCAGGGCAAATTGCTGCAACAGGCGGTGTTGGGAGGCATATGCGCGGAAATCATCGATATTATAGCAGACCATGAAAGCCAGCTGCTGCAGGGGACCGGCAGCGCCCTCTCCCTGCCAGGGGTTGGAGGCGAAAAAGGCATCGATCTCGGCCCAGAGGTCGCCCATCAGGTTGTATTCATAGAGCATCTGTTCCCGTTCCCACCGGTCAAGGGTGTAGGCATTCCGTTCGCCGTGGCCCAGGCAGTAGACATGATGGGTCATGAAGTAATGGGCGCGAAGACGGGTCTCTCCCTCCCTCTTCTCCACCGCCCGTTCCAGGGGATACGTCCTGCAGGCCGTCGGCCTGTCGGGATAGACCGAACATCCCTTTTCATCCAGAAATGGGCAGGTATGCTCATCATCATCGCCCATGTTCAGCATGACCGAAGGAAAAAAAGGATGACTACCGGGCGCGAGGCGGACGTGTTTTCTCAGAAAAAGAGCGGAATGCATGTTGAGAGCGGACTTGAGCCGGAGGACATCGTAGGGGTACAGGTACAATTCCAGCCGGCGGCAGCAGATCTTGAAACATCCGACATCGGGATGGCAGCGAAACTGAAAGGGCTCCGGGCCGATCACCGTGCGGCCCTCGGGAATCAATTCCTGATCGGGGAGATTGCTGGGCATCGGTAAAAACAAAAAGCTGATATGGCCCGAGCCCTATCAGCTTTTCCTTCACATGATCTTCGGACGATTTCCGGCACTATTCCTCAACCGCCTGTTCGACGTCTTCATACCCGACCAGTTCGAGAATCGCCATGGGAGCGGCATCACCAAGCCGGTTGCCGGTGCGGATGATCCGGGTATAGCCTCCCTGCCGGTCGGCATACTGGACGCTGATCAGGTCAAACAGCTTAGCCACCACGTCCTTGCTCTGAATATACGAATAGGCCTGCCGCCTGGAATGCAGGCCGCCCTGCTTGGCGAGGGTGATCATCTTGTCAGCGACCCGGCGGGCCTCTTTGGCCCTGGGGACCGTGGTGACAATACGTTCGTGCTCGAACAGGGAAGTCACCATGTTCCGGAGCATTGCCTTGCGATGTGATGCGGTGCGGCCCAGTTTACGGCCGGCCTTTCTATGTCTCATTGTCCTGTCCCTAAAAACGTAATCCGTTAATTTGCCGTTATCGAAAAGGAAAGGGGGATATCAGGCCTCGTCTTCCTTTTCCTCCCGCTGATCAGGGGGCACCCATCCCTCGATATTCATCCCCAGGGAGAGATTGTGCTCCGCCAGCAGGGCTCTGATTTCATTCAGAGATTTGCGCCCGAAATTTTTGGTTTTGAGCATCTCCGCATCGGTCTTCTGCACCAGTTGCCCGATATACTGGATCTTGGCATTTTTCAGACAATTGGCGGAACGAACGGACAACTCAAGGTCATCGACATCCTTGTCAAGGAACGAGGGATACTTATCCTTATCCTCTCCTCCGCCTTCTTCTTCGTCGGGCTCCGCGGACTCCTCGTCGAAATTGATGAAGATGGTCATCTGGTCCTTGAGTATTTTCGCCGCGAAGGCCAAGGCGTTTTCCGGGGTGATGCTGCCGTCGGTCTCCAGTTCGATGGTCAACCGGTCATAGTCGGTCTGCTGGCCGACGCGGGCCTGGCTGACAACATACTGGATGCGCTTGATGGGGGAAAACACCGAATCAATAGGTATGACGCCGATGGGCTGGTCTTCGGTCTTGTTCAGCTCAGCCGGCCGGTACCCCTTGCCCCATTTTACTTCAAGCTCGGCCCTGAACCGTGTATCGCCGGTTATGGTGCAGATCGGCAGCTCGGGGTTCATGACCTCCACATAGGGTTCGCCGTTGATGTCGCCGGCGGTGACCACGCCGGGGCCTTTCTTGTCGATAATCACCGTCTGGGAATCGGAATGATTCAGTTTGAGCCGGACCTGCTTGAAGTTCAGGATGATCTCGGCGAGATCCTCATGAATGCCGTTAATGGTGGTAAATTCATGCAGGGCGTTGTCCACCTTGATCGAAGTAATCGCCGCGCCCCGTATGGTCGACAGCAGTATCCGGCGCAGGGAATTGCCGATGGTGGTGGCGAAGCCACGCTCCAGGGGCTGGCAGACAAACTTGCAGTACCTGTTGGTGCGGGTCTCCTTGCTGATCTCGATCCGCTCAGGACGAATGAGTTCGTGCCAGTTTTTATAAAACGGGATTTCTTCCATGATTTGCTGTGCCATGCTCTACCTGACGGTTAATGTTACTTGGAGTACAGCTCGACAATCAACTGTTCCTGAATCGGCATTGTTACCTCTTCCCTGCCGGGCAGGGATCTGACCGTTCCCTGGAAGTTGGGGGCGTCAAGTTCGAGCCATCCGGGCACACCTCTGCGGGCCACACCCTCGAGATTGTCGATGATGACTTCATTCTTCCTGCTCTTTTCCTTCAGGGAGACAACATCATCCACCGCAACCTGGTACGACGGGATATTGACCTTGCGGCTGTTCACCAGAAAATGATTGTGGCGGACGAGCTGCCGGGCCTGGTTCCTGGAGCCGGCGAAACCAAGGCGGTAGACAACATTGTCCAGGCGCCGTTCAAGCATCATGATCAGATTGTCGCCGGTAACGCCCTTTGCTTGTTCCGCCTTGAAGAAAAAATTACGGAACTGGCCTTCCAGCATGCCGTACATATGCTTGACTTTCTGTTTTTCCCGTAACTGAACGGCATAGTCGGACATTTTTCTGAACCTGTTCTGACCATGCTGCCCCGGCGCATAGGATCGCCGTTCAAAAGCGCATTTATCGGAATAACACCGTTCCCCCTTGAGAAATAATTTCAGATTTTCCTGTCTGCACAACCTGCAGGATGCTTCTGTGTATCTGGCCAACTTATACCTCCGTGATGAGTCGGCTGCGGCCCGTCATGCCGGTTTGACCGGTCGCGGGCCCGCCGTGGAAAATTTACGGCGCTTCTTATACTCTTCTGCGCTTGGGGGGCTTGCAGCCGTTGTGAGGGACTGGCGTTATATCGCTTATTTTGCTCACTTCGACTTCGGCCGTCGTAAGTGCGCGGAGCGCGGCTTCCCGGCCGGGGCCGGGGCCTTTGACACGCACTTCAACCTTACGTATACCGTTTTCCTTTGCCTTGGCAACCGCATCGGCCAGGGCGTTCTGAGCCGCAAAGGGCGTCGACTTCCGGGACCCCTTGAACCCTATGACCCCGGCGCTGGACCAGGAGAGGACATTTCCCTGCCGATCGGCAATCGTCACCAGGGTGTTATTGAAGGTTGAATAAATGGAAACAATTCCTTCGGGGACATTCTTTTTTTCTTTCCGTTTAACCTTCCCGGCGGTTTTTTTCTGCTTTGCCATGACTGCTCCGTATTATCTCCTTCCACGGTATTCAACGTGGAAGATCAAGGTTCACTATTTTTTCTTGACCGCCGGTCCGCGCCGCGGTCCTTTGCGTGTGCGGGCATTGGTCTTGGTTCTCTGGCCGTTGCAGGGCAGTCCGAGGCGATGGCGGCGGCCCCGGTAACATCCAAGGTCGGTGAGGCGTTTTATATCCATGGACACCTCACGTCGTCTGTCGCCCTCGACCATGTACCCGGATTCAATGATCTTTCTGATCTTGGTGATCTCGTCGGCGCTGAGGTCGTCACTGTTCATCTGATAGGGAAGGTCCGCCTTATCAAGTATTTCCCGGGCGGAGGACAGTCCTATACCGAAAATATAGGTCAACGCCCTGTCCAGATGCTTGTTTTTCGGTAAATCTACACCAGCTATACGTGCCAAGAGCTTACTCCTTTTTGCAATTCAGTTCCGGGTTGTCTGTCTACCCCTGACGCTGCTTATGTTTTTTGTTCTTGCAACTGACTCGGACCGTACCTCTTCGCTTGAGCACCTTGCAGTCGCTGCACATTTTTTTTACCGATGACCGTACTTTCATCGCCGTCCTCCCGGGCAATTTGCCAACGTTCTGCGTCTATTTTTTTCCGCCTTTGGAACGGAACGTCACTCTGCCCCGTGTGAGATCATACGGAGAGAGTTCAATGGTTACCCGGTCTCCGGGTAAGATTTTTATATAATGCATCCGCATTTTACCAGAGATATGCGCAAGCACCTTGTGGCCGTTATCAAGTTCGACGCGGAACATCGCGTTTGGCAACGGTTCTATGATGGTGCCTTCCACTTCTATGGCATCTTCTTTGGACATACTCCACAACCTCTAAAAAAAATCGATCAGCACAAAAAGAAGAAATATATCTAAATTACGTTATTTTTTCAACCACTTTTTCGGGGAGATGCCGCGCGCAAACGAGTGGCTCCCTTCATGTCTCCGGAACGGCGCTGAGGACGAACGGCCCTTTATCCGTGGCGGCAACCGAATGCTCGAAATGTGCCGAAGGCTTTCGGTCCGCGGTCACGACGGTCCAGTTGTCTCCCAGTACCTTGACCTTGGATGTTCCGGCATTGACCATCGGTTCAATTGCCAGGACCATCCCTTCAACGATCCGCGGCGACGGACGGTTGTCCTGCACATAATTTGGGACCTCGGGACTCTCGTGCAGATTTGTGCCGATTCCGTGGCCGACAAACTGACGAACGACGGCAAAGCCGTTCTTCTCCACATGAGCCTGAATCGCCCTGGATATATCGGCGACCCTGTTGCCGACCCGAACATGGGCGATGGCATGATCGAGCGACTCCCGGGTCACCCGCACCAGTTTTTCCTTTTGCGGGGAGATACTGCCAACCGGGATGGTCACGGCCGCGTCGCCGTAAAAACCCTGATATCGGACACCGAAATCCACACTGACGATATCGCCTTCCCGCAGAATCACTTTTTTGGAAGGAATGCCGTGGACCACCTCCTCGTTGATCGAGACGCACAGGCTTCCCGGAAATCCTCTGTAACCCTTGAAAGCAGGCTCGGCATGATGATCCCGGCAGTATTCCTCCGCCCATTGGTCCAGTCGCAAAGTCGACAACCCGGGTCGAACCTGATGTTGCAGGAGCCGCAGAACCCCGGCGACAATCTGATTCGCCTCGAACATGATACCAATCTCTTCGGGCGTTTTGACGGTTATGGTTTTTTCCTGATCCGTCATGGTCCTGTTATCCGCGTCGCCCTCTGATCCGACCTGCCTTGAGAAATCCCTCATAATTGCGCATGACCAGGTGGGACTCTATCTGAGAAATCGTATCGATGGAAACACCGACCACGATGAGCAGCGCCGTGCCGCCGAAATAAAACGGGATGTTGAACTTGCTGATCAACAACGTCGGCATGATGCAGACCGCACTGAGATAGATTGCCCCGACAACGGTCAACCGGGTCAGGACCTTATCGATGAACTCGGAGGTCTTCTTGCCCGGACGGATCCCCGGAATAAATCCCCCGTTTTTCTTCAGGTTTTCGGCGACATCGTCCGGTTTGAAGGTCACGGCCGTGTAAAAGAAACAGAAAAAGACGATAAAGCCGGTAAAAATTATATAATAATATACTGTTCCGGGCGACAGGGCGGCCGAGACCTTCTGAACCCAGTCTATCTGGAGAAAGCTGCCGATGGTTGCCGGGAACATCATTATCGAAGAGGCGAAAATGGGTGGGATGACCCCGGAAATATTGATTTTGAGCGGCAGATGGCTGGACTGGCCGCCGTAGACCCTTCTGCCCACCACTCGTTTGGCGTATTGAATGGGAATCCGCCTCTGAGCCGTTTCGACAAAGATGATGAAAGCAACAATGGCGATCATCATGACCAGGAGAATAGGCAGGAAGATAACCGCCAGTTCACCGGCCTTGACCAGCTGGATGGTATTGCCGATGGCGGCGGGCATCCGCGCCACAATGCCGGCAAAGATGATCAGCGATATGCCGTTGCCGATTCCCCGTTCCGTCATCTGCTCGCCGAGCCACATGATGAACGCCGTGCCGGAAGTCAGGGTCAGCATGGTCATCAGCTTAAAGTGCAGCCCCGGCACCATGACGATGGGTTCGCCGCTCGGCCCTGCCATCCCCTCCAGACCGGTGGCGATGAACATACTCTGGATGAGGCTGAGGCCGATGGTTCCATAGCGGGTGTACTGGGTGATCTTGCGACGGCCGGCCTCTCCTTCCTTTTTCAGCTGCTCCAGCTGGGGGACGACCACGGTCAGCAGTTGAAAGATGATCGAGGCGCTGATATACGGCATGATGCCCAGCGCAAAAATGGAAAAGTTTTCCAGCGCCCCGCCGGAAAACATGTTGAACATCCCGAACAGTGTGTCGGCATTCTGCTTGAAAAATGCGGCCAGGGCCTCACCATTGATACCGGGAGTAGGTATCTGAACACCCATCCTGTATACCATCAGCATCAGGAGGGTAAAAATGATCCTCTTCCGCAGTTCGGGAATACTTGCCGCGCTGGCGAGACCGCTCATCCGGTTATTCCTTTACCGATCCGCCGGCCGCTTCGATCTTTGCCCTGGCGCCGCTGCTCACGCGGTCGACGTCAAGGATGATGGCCGCGGTAATGTCTCCGTTGGCCAGCACCTTGACCATGCCGTCCGACGCTTTGATCAGGCCGGCCTCCATCAGCGTTGCCCGATCCACGGTCGTGCCTTTTTCAAACCGGTTCAGGTCGCGCAACGAGACAATGGCGAATTCCTTTTTGAAGATGTTGGTGAATCCTCTCTTGGGGAGACGGCGGTGCAGCGGCATCTGGCCGCCCTCAAAACCCGGGCTGCGCGTATAGCCGCTCCGGGCCCCGGCGCCCTTGTGGCCTCGCGTCGCGGTCCTGCCGTGACCGCTTCCCTGGCCGCGGCCAACGCGCTTCTTGTTGCGGCGTGATCCCTCCGACGGGGAAAGATTGTTCAGCGTCAGCATCGTTATTCCTCCACCCGCACCAGGTGCATGACCTTATTCAGCATCCCCCGGATTTCCGGGGTATTCTTCCTGGTAACGGTCTTGTTCATTTTCGTCAGGCCGAGGCCGGTCAGCGTTGCCCTGATCTTCCGGTTGCTGCCGATGCAGCTCTTCACCTGGGTAATCTTGATCGTATCAGTCATTATTCCACCTGTTCATTAGCAGCGGCGGCTTCAGGCCACCATCTCGTCGACCTTCAGACCACGGAGCCGGGCAATCTCTTCGGCCGAGCGCAGTTTTCGCAAGCCGTCCATGGTCGCCTTGACCAGGTTGTGCGGATTGTTGGATCCGAGACACTTGGTAAGGATATTCTGCACGCCCGCAGCTTCCAGGACAGCACGGACGGCGCCGCCGGCAATGACACCGGTGCCGTCGGAAGCCGGTTTCAGCATGACCGTGCCGGATTTGAATTTCCCGTTTATTGCATGCGGGATGGAAACGTCGGTCAGCGCAACCCGCTGCATGTCCTTTTTGGCACTTTCCACGCCTTTACGAATAGCTTCGGGCACCTGATTGGCTTTGCCGAGTCCATAGCCGACCATCCCTTTTCCGTCACCGACCACGACAATTGCACTGAAGCTGAAGCGGCGGCCGCCTTTCACAACCTTGGCGACCCTGTTGATATACACAATTTTTTCTATGAGCTCTTCCTGGTTGCCTTCTTTAGCCCGTTTAAAATCAGCCAAGTAACACCCCCGTGATATTAGTGTTCAGAAATGAATATACTCTCTTGGTCAAAAATCAAGTCCGCCGTGGCGAGCCCCATCGGACACTGCCTTGACCCGGCCATGGTACAGATTGCCGCCGCGGTCGAAGACCACCCGGGTAATCCCCGAATTTTTCGCCCTTTCGGCAATCATTTCGCCCACTTTCCTCGCCTGGGCGACCTTGCCCTTGACATCGGTCCCGTCAAAACCCTTGTCCTTGGTTGACATGGTCACCAGGGTTGCATGCTTTGTGTCGTCTATGATCTGCACGTATATATGCCGGTTGCTCCTGAAAATACACATCCGTGGTCTTTCCGGAGTACCGGCTATCTTGGTCCGAATACGTTTGATGCGCTTTTTCCGTGCGACTGCTTTTGGATTTGTCTTCGCCATTGCCTACCACCAGATTAGTTGTTATTTCGCGCCGGCTTTTCCGACTTTCCGGACTATGTGCTCGCCCTCGTAGCGAATACCCTTGCCTTTATAGGGTTCGGGTTTTCTGACCGCCCTGATCCGGGCGGCGGTCAGACCCAGCAGTTCCTTGTCGATCCCGCCCAGGGTGATCAGGTTATTTTTATCAACCTCGGCGGAAATTCCCTCCGGCAGTATGAAATCAACCGGATTGGAATAGCCGACATTGAGGGTCAGGACCGACTTTTCCACCTTGGCCCGGTAGCCGACTCCTTCAACTATCAGCTTCTTCTCGAAGCCCTTGTCCACCCCGACGATCATGTTGTTGAGCAGCGTTCTGGTCAGACCCCAGAAGGCGTTAATCCGCTTGCCCGCACCTCTGGGGGAGACAATCAGAACATCGTTCTCCTGTTTGAGATCGATTTCGGGGCGGATAGTGCGCTCAAGCGACCCCTTGCCGCCGGTAACCTTGACGTGATTTTCTTTTATCTCAACCTTGACTCCCTTGGGCACGGGAATCGGTTGTTTGCCGATTCTGGACATGATTGTTCTCCTGTCGTCAACCCTGTTGCGTTACCAAACCTCGCACAGCAGTTCGCCGCCGATGTTCATGCTGCGCGCATCCCTGTCGGTCATGATGCCGCGCGAAGTCGTGAGAATGGCAACGCCAAGTCCGCTCATCACCTTGGGAATGCGGCCCGTTTTGCTGTACTGGCGCAGCCCCGGCTTGCTGATCCGCCGTATCCCGGTTATAATCTTTTCATTTTTGGGACCGTACTTCAGATCGATCTTCAGCACGCCCTGCACGCCTTTGTCGAGTATGTGGTAATCGTTGATATACCCTTCCTGCTTGAGGACCTTGGCCACACCCACCTTGATTTTTGACAACGGCACCTCAACAGAATCATAATGGGCCATGACGCCGTTCCTGATTCGTGTAAGCATATCCGCCAACGGATCACTCATAGACATATTTTCACCATTCAATCAAATTGAAAATTTGTGTTCATCCACCTGTCCGATGACTCATCGTACATGGCTTACCAGCTTGATTTGGTCACGCCGGTAATTTCGCCCTGCGAGGCCAGTTTTCTGAAACATAACCTGCACATGCCGAATTTTCTGATATAGGCCCGCGGCCGCCCGCATAATGGACACCGGTTGTATTCCCGGACCTTGAACTTTTGCTGACGCTTCGCCTTGGCAATGAGTGATTTTTTTGCCACTGCTTCCTCCTGATTAAATCAATTCCCGTTGACGGTCACGACCCGCAGGCCGCCATTATTTTTTTATTTCCGGAACGGCATGCCCAGCCCGCTGAGCAGCTCGTACGCCGCATCGTCGGATTTGGCCGACGTCACTATACTGATATTCAACCCCCGGATTTTATCGATCTTGTCATAATCGATTTCCGGAAAAATAATCTGCTCCTTGATGCCCATGGAAAAATTCCCCCGGCCATCAAAGCCCTTGGGAGATACGCCGCGAAAGTCTCGCACCCGGGGCAGGGCAATATTGATCAGCCGTGACAGGAAATCGTACATCCGCTCGTGCCGCAGCGTGACCCGGCAGCCAATGGGCATGCCCTCGCGCAGCTTGAAAGTGGCGATGGACTTCCTGGCCCTGGTGACAACGGCTTTCTGGCCGGCGATCAAGGTCAGCTCATTGGCCGCATTTTCAACAACCTTAGGATTCTGCACCGCTTCTCCCAGGCCCATGTTCAAGACAACCTTCTCGATCCTGGGTATCTCCAGGGTGTTGGTATAGCCGTATTTCTCCTGAAGCTGCGGCCTGCAGGTGGTTTCGTAATATTCTCTCAGTGTTCCCATTTTTTACTCCAGAACAGCAGGGGTCCTACTTCTTCGAGGTTTCAATGGTTGCACCGCAACTCTTGCAAACCCTTACCTTTGTCCCGTCTTCCAGAAATTTCTTCCCGATTCTGACCGTTTTGGCACATTCCGGACAAATCAGCATCAGGTTTGATATATGAACGGGCGCCTCTTTTTCCACAATCTGGCCTGACTGCGTCGCATTCTTCGGCTTCATATGCCGTTTGATCATGTTGATGCGTTCGACAACCGCCTTGTCGGCCTTTCTGTCAATCTTCAGGATCTTTCCGACACGGCCCTTGTCCTTGCCTGCGATGACTTCCACCTTATCGTTGACCCGCAAACTCGTCTGTCCTTGCCGCATTGTTTCCACCTCGTTGAATCGAACGGAGACACCCTTCCCCATCGCCGGGCGACGGGTTTAGAGTACCTCCGGTGCGAGTGATATAATTTTCATGAAACCGAGAGAGCGCAGCTCCCGGGCCACCGGTCCGAATATCCGGGTGCCGATTGGGTCTCCGCTGCCGGAGAGCAGCACAGCGGCATTCTCGTCAAAACGCACCGTCGTGTCCTCGGGCCGCTGGATCTCCTTGCTTGTTCGCACAACCACCGCATCAAGGACATCCCCCTTTTTGACTTTGGCATGGGGAATGGCTTCCTTGACGGTCACGACAATGACATCGCCGATGCTTGCGTAGCGCCGCTTTGTGCCGCCGAGCACGCGTATGCACAGAACTTTCTTGGCACCGGAATTATCGGCGACATTCAGTATTGTTTCCGTTTGTATCATGATCTCACCTGGTGAACTTCCTGTTGCGGAGCGTTTTTCTCCGGCACCCAACCCGCCGGATCAGGCCGCTCTCTGCACAATATTTTTTACCCGCCAGCACTTATTTCTGCTCAGCGGGCGACATTCCTCAATCAGGACGATATCGCCGACATTACACTCGTTGGCGGGATCATGGGCCATGTATTTCACCCGACGGCGAATAAACTTTCCGTAGAGCTTGTGCCGCACTTTCCGCTCGACGAGGATAACAATGCTCTTGTCCATCGCGTTGCTGATAACGGCCCCTTGGCGCGTCTTTCTTGTCTTTTTTTCCTCACTCATGCTTTCCGGTCCAGTCAATAATTGTTGAATCCGTTCAATCAGCCTCGGGCCTGCTCTTTCAAAATCGTCCGCACCCGGGCAATATCCCGGCGCAACTGTGCAAGCCGGGCCGGGTTTTCCAGACGGCGGATGCCGTGCTGAAACTTCAGTTTGAAATAATCCTCGCGGAGGTCCCGTTCTTTCTTGGCCAGATCATCGGGACCCATGTTGCGTAATTCTTTTGCCTTCATATTCGTGCATTCCTTGAGATCACTTTGGTCGCAAAAGGCAGCTTGTAGCTGGCAAGGGTGAGGGCCTCCAGGGCGAGTTCTTCCGGGATGCCGCTCAATTCGTAGAGAATCCGGCCGGGCTTGATCACCGCCACCCAGTATTCCGGCGCACCCTTCCCTTTCCCCATCCGGGTTTCGGCTGGTTTCTTGGTGATGGGCTTGTCGGGAAACACCCGTATCCACATTTTCCCGCCACGCTTGATTTTCCTGTTGATCGCCACGCGGGCCGCTTCAATGTGGGCAGAACTCATGCGGCCGCATTCAACCGCCTTCAGGGCATAATCGCCGAAGCTGATATCCGAGCCGCGCAGAGCAGTCCCTCTCATGCGTCCCTTGAACTGCTTTCTGTGTTTTACTTTCCGTGGACTTAACATCTTTTCTCGCTCCTTGTGCAGGATGCGCACCGGGGCAGGCCCGCAGCCGCTTCGCCCCGCTTCGCTTCACCCTACTGTTGTGCCAGTTCCATCATCTGGGCATCGTCCAGAACTTCACCCTTGAAAATCCAGACCTTGACCCCGATGATTCCGTAGGTTGTCTTTGCCTCGGCCGTGCCGTAATCTATATCGGCCCGCAGGGTATGCAGCGGCACGCGCCCTTCCTTGAACCATTCGGTCCTCGACATTTCCGCGCCGCCGAGACGGCCGGAGCAGGAAATCTTGATCCCCTGCACCCCGAAGCGGAGGGCGGAATTAATGGATTTTTTCATGGCCCGGCGGAAGGCAATGCGCCGCTCAAGCTGCATGGCGATATTCTCGGCAACCAGTTGAGCATCGGCTTCAGGACGCCGCACCTCCTGGATATCAATCAGGCACTCCCTGCCGAACTGCCGCTCGATATCGGTTTTCAGATTCTCTATCTCGGCGCCCTTCTTGCCGATGACAATGCCGGGACGGGCCGTGAAGAGCTTGATCCGGAGCTTCTCGCCGGTGCGCTCGATTATGATCCTCGAAACGCCCGCGTGGTACAGGCGTTTTTTCAGATACTTCCGAATTTCCTGATCTTCATACAGGTTGCGGGAGTAATCTTTCCCCGCGTACCAGATGGATTCCCATGTGCGGGTGATGTTGAGCCGCAATCCGACGGGATTAACTTTCTGCCCCAAGGTTGTCCTCCGTTCAAACTATCCGTTGATTTCAGTTCCGCTCTTGCAGTTTCGAACCATCACGCTTCATCTACCACCACGGTGATATGGCTGGTCCGCTTCAGTATCCGTGTTGCCCGTCCCATGGCCCGCGGCCGGAACCGCTTGAGCATGGGGCCTCCGTCAACCATTATGCTCTTGATATACAGCGTATCGGTATCGACCTTTTCCGTCTGGATGGCATTGGCGACGGCGGATTCGATCACTTTTCGCAGAATGCGCGCCCCTTTTTTCGGCATGAACTTCAGAGTGGTGATTGCCGTATCCGCATCCATGCCACGCACCACATCGGCCACAAGTCTCGCTTTCTGTGGTGATATCCGAATATATTTGGCCACGGCCCTTGTTTCCATTGCTGTTCTCCTCACCGCTTCCAGTCACACGGCGGCGTTATGTTAGCGTTTTGCCTTCTTGTCGGCGGCATGTCCGTAATAGGTCCTGGTCGGAGAAAACTCGCCGAGCTTATGCCCGACCATGTTTTCGGAGACATATACCGGGATGAACTTCTTGCCGTTATGGACGGCAAAGGTGAGGCCGACCATTTCAGGGGTAATGTCGGACCTCCGGGACCATGTCTTAATGACCTTGCGCGACCCTGTTTCCTGGGCATTTCTCACCTTCCTGAGCAGGTGATCGTCAACAAACGGACCTTTTTTGACAGAACGGGACATTATTCAATTCTCCTGCGCTTACTTCTTGCGTTGTGTAACGATATCGCTGTCAGAGGGTTTGCGGCCCCTGGTCTTGTATCCCTTGGTCGGCACGCCCCATGGGGTGCATGGATGACGGCCGCCGGAGCTCTTGCCCTCGCCGCCGCCCATCGGATGATCAATGGGGTTCATGGCCACGCCGCGGACATGGGGCCGTTTTCCCTTCCACCGGTTGCGGCCGGCCTTGCCCAGTTTGATGCTGGCGTGTTCGGTGTTGCCGACCTGGCCGATGCAGGCCCGGCAGTCCTTGTTGAATTTCCGTACTTCACCGGACGGCAGCTTGACCAGGACATGATTGCCCTCTTTGGCCATGAGCTGCGCCGCGGTGCCGGCGCTCCTGACCATCTGGGCCCCCTTGCCGATCTTCATCTCCACATTATGGATAATGGTGCCAAGGGGAATGTTGGTCATCGGCATGCAGTTGCCGGGCTTGATGTCAACATTGCTGCCGGCCATGACCTGGTCGCCGACCGACAGGCCGTTGGGGGCCAGAATATAGCTTTTCTCTCCGTCCAGATAGGAAAGCAGCGCTATATTCGCCGAGCGGTTCGGATCATATTCGATGGCGATAACCTTGGCGGACACTCCGGTCTTGTTCCGTTTCCAATCGATCAGGCGGTATTTCCGTTTATGACCGCCGCCGATATGGCGGGCCGTAATCCTGCCGTAGGAGTTGCGGCCGCCGCTCTTCTTCAATGGCCTGAGCAGGCTCTTTTCCGGTGCTTTATCTGCAACATCGGGCTGCAGCACGCTGACCTGGTGCCTTTTTCCCGCAGATGTCGGTTTATGGGTTTTAATAGCCATTGTTCTTCCCGTTACCTACCCTTGAAAATTGTGTACTTGATCATCAGTTGCCAAATGCGTCGAGCAGCATTGATGCCGTTACAGCTCTTCAAGGAAATTAATCGTTCCCTCGGACAGGGTGACATACGCCTTTTTCCAGTCCTTGGTCCTGCCAACCGACTTGATGCCGACGCGGCGTTTCCTTCCCTGAACCTTGGTGGTCCGGACGTGGCCTACCTTGACGTTGAACAGGCTTTCCACGGCCTGCTTGATTTCATACTTGTTGGCCCGGGGATCAACCTTCAGAACCACGGTGCCCTGGACTTCCTGGAGCAGGTTGCTCTTCTCCGTCAGGCAGGGGCTCTTGATTACCTCGTACAGATCCTTCATACCATCAACCTCTCTTCAAGCTGCGCAAGGGTTTCCTGTTCCAGCATCAGTTTGGAATACTTCAATATGTCATAGACATTCAGCCCTTCCGCCGGCATCACCTTATATCCGACTGCATTCCTGGCCGACAGGCTGACGGTTTTGTTGTCGCCGGCGGTCACCACCAGGCAATTGTCAAACTGGAAGTTGTTCATCACCTTGACGAACTCCCTGGTTTTGATCCCGTCCATGCTGAACTTGTCGAGAATCACCAGATTCCCTTCGCCGAAACGGGCACTCAAGGCCATGCGCAGCGCCAGCCGGCAAACCTTCTTGGGCAGCTTGTAACTGTAATCGCGGGGTTTCGGTCCGAAGGCGACTCCGCCTCCGCGCCAGAGGGGATTGGTCCTGGAGCCCGCACGGGCCCGGCCGGTTCCCTTCTGTTTCCATGGCTTGGCGCCGCCGCCGCTGACTTCTCCCCGTGTCTTCGTCGAAGCAGTCCCGCTGCGGCGATTGGCCCGCTGCATGCATACGACGTCGTGCAGAATTCCCTGCCGGACCGGGACGGCGAAAAGCTCGTCGTTCAGTTCCAGATCCCCAACCTTTTCGGCGGATGTATTTACAACTTCACAAAGTGCCATTTGCTTCTCCTCAAACAGCCGAAGGTTTATCCTTTGGTGTAAATCTTGATCAGGCCGTTTTTTGCCCCCGGCACGGCGCCTTTCACCAGCAGAATATGCTCATCTTCCCTGATGTCGACCACTTTCAGATTCTTCTGGGTCACAAGGGTGTTGCCCATCCGGCCCGGCAGCTTTCTGCCTTTGACCACCCGGCTCGGCCAGGCGCTGCTGCCGATGGAGCCGGGAGCACGGTGAAACATCGACCCGTGCGTGGCGCGCCCCCCGGCGAATCCGTGACGCTTGACGACACCCTGGAAGCCGCGTCCCTTGGACTTGCTGGACACATCCACATTGTCGCCGATATGGAGCAATTCCTTGACGGTAACCTGCTGTCCCAGTTCATACGCTTCGGGGTCGTTGACCCTGAATTCGGAGACATGATAAAAGCCGGTGGAGCCCGAATGCTTGAAATGACCGGCCTCCGGTTTGCTCACCCGAGAAGCCTTTTTCTCCAGAAAACCGACCTGGATGGCGTTGTACCCTTCATTGTCGATGGTTTTCTTCTGCAGGACCGTACAGGGACCCGCCTCGATGACAGTCACCGGAATGGAACGCCCCACTTCATTATAGACCCGGGTCATTCCAATTTTTCTTCCCAGAATTCCCATTGTTTTCGGCATTTGTCTACCTGTCGGAAATAAATTCTCTCTTCAAGTGCGCCCGCCCGAGGGCCGGCGCAGGCATCCCTTCCGTCCTACCTACGGAAGTTTTATTTCAACATCAACCCCGGCCGACAATTCAAGTTTCATCAATGAATCAATAGTCTGCTGGGTCGGCTCCAGTATATCGAGAAGCCGGCGGTGGGTGCGCATTTCAAACTGCTCCCTCGACTTCTTGTCCACGTGAGGGGAGCGCAGAACGGTATACTTGTTGATGCTGGTCGGCAGGGGAATCGGCCCCGCCACCGTTGCCCCGGTACGCCGCGCTGTTTCAACTATCTCACGCGTCGACTGATCAAGCAGTTTATGGTCATACCCTTTCAGCCTGATTCGGATTTTCTCTGTCGGGATCATTCTGTCTGTTTCCTCTTACTCGATGATTTTGGTGATGACCCCGGCGCCGACCGTGCGGCCGCCCTCGCGGATCGCAAAACGCAGCCCTTCCTCCATCGCTATCGACGTGATCAACTCACCCGTGATATGCACGTTGTCACCAG
>Ga0209614_1000651_pt1 | contig 29557 bp, 30 predicted proteins | sample BlaSprsedimmetaG_FD_185484 | JGI IMG/M metagenome (GOLD analysis project Ga0209614, IMG submission 185484) | Hot spring sediment bacterial and archeal communities from California, USA to study Microbial Dark Matter (Phase II) - Blank Spring... ... | reverse complement strand
CTGATGATCCTTGGCAAAGAGTTTGCTACGATTACTCAAGAAGAGAAGATGCTGATCATCGGCGCAGCTACTCCCACGGGGCGTATCCTCTCCTATGCTAGAAAACACAATATCGCTGGTTTTGAGTTCTGTGCTAAACTTCCCGGTACACTTGGTGGTATGCTAGCTATGAACGCAGGGGTCAAAGAGTATGAAATGTTCAATAGACTCCACTCTGTTAAAATAGACGGTAAATGGATCAATGCAAAAGATATCGAACATGGATATCGCTATGCGAGACTCAATGGTGTTGCAACTGAAGCGAAATTCGAGATCAAGGAGGGGTTTAGTCAACAGCTTTTAAAGACTCTTCTCTCCTTACGGACCAATCAGCCCCCCCAGCCAAGCGCCGGCTCTGTCTTCAAAAATCCAAAGGGTGATTATGCAGGCCGACTGATTGAGGCTGCCAGACTGAAAGGAGTGAGAAAAGGGGGTATGCAGTGGAGCCCCATCCATGCAAACTTTCTGGTCAATCTAGGAGAAGGCACCTTTGAAGAGGCCATCTATCTGATCACGCTTGCGAAAAAAGAGGTAAAAAAACTCTTTGGTATCACCCTTCAAGAAGAGATAAAGATTCTTTAGTCTTATTTTGCGCAGCGCACACATCGGATATAGTTACTTTCAGCCACTTTTCTTTCATAGCGATAGGCATCCGCTGTAAATACCACATAATATTTTCCTGTGGCAGCCGGCGTCGATGTCCAGAAATCCGAACCTCTGAAGTTTGTAAATACCTGCCCCGGCTTTCTATGCAACTCCATCAGTTCATCGGAAGTCGGCAGTCTCCAGTCTGAATGACCTGCATAGTAAAGTGTGTTACAGTAGTTCTTCGCATGCTGTAAACTACCCGCTTTCCCTGCAACTGTGTTGTTTTTAAAAGCACCGTCCTCAGCATCTGTGTAGGCCTCGTCCTGCCACATCAATCCTGTTTTGCTATCTACATAAACCGTATTTTTTGTACAGTCATTTGCCGGTATCTCTATCGCAGGTACAAGTTCCGGGATATCTTCTTGCGCCAGATTTCCTCCCGCTATCAATAAAACCGCTGAAAGTAAAGCTGTTGATACCAGAGCCTTTCTCATTTTTTCTCCTTTTTGCCGATATTATTCAATATCATAATATATCATTACTCAATTTCAGCTAAAACGACTTCATTATGCATGAATCTCGATCTTGGTACCATTTTTGATCGATTTCCATAAGATATCCATTGCTGCATTGGTCACTGCGATACACCCCTCTGTCCAGTCATAGGCAAGAGTATACTGATCGCCTCTTCCGTCAGCATTCCATTTTGGCTGTCCGTGAATCGTGATATAGCCTCCAGGATCCATGCCTCTTTTTTTAGCTTCAGCTACATCCTTCTGGTTGGGATAGGAGATCATGAGCGACTTATAAAGTCTGTTGTCGCACTTTTTTCTTACAATCGTATAGCTTCCTATTGGTGTTTTATAGTCTCCCTTCTCAAGCTTATGTCCTTGTGTGCCGTTCTTCCCTAGTGAGATACGGAACTCTTCTACGATCTTTCCGTTCCGGTAGAGATACATCACATGCTTCTCTTTATAGACAACGATTTTATCTACCAACATAGAATCCTCTATCTCTGCCCCACTGGAGAGCTCTTTCTTGCACGCTTTTGTCTCATAAGGTGTTTTATCCACCTTCCCATACGCTACCGGTTCTTTGTTGCATCCTGTGATCCATAACATTGCTGCTGATGCTATAAGCAAAATTTTTACTCTTGTCTGCATGATCTACTCCCAATCTTCATGATGATGTTTTGATTTGTGTTTCTCTTTTTTATAGGAGACACTGTTTTTTATTTTCTGCAATCGGTTAAGATGACTCATCTCTGCCTCACGAATATCAGCAAACTCATCCTCATCAAAACCCTCTTTCTGACAGGTCTGCTGATAGAGTCTATTGATATAGGCCTTGAGTTCCCTGTGGTACTCTGTATCCAGATGCGTCTCATTTCTCTCATTCAACTTCTCCTTCAATAATCCAAAATTGATTACAAAGGAGTCTGCCGTACAGCCCTCATCTCTAAACATACGAAAAAGATTCTTTGCAACTTTCTCGAGTTCACCGATATATTTTTGTCTTTGATACTTTTCAATCTGTTTCTGTGTGTAGCGTGCGATCTTTGACCTCCTACCGTATGGTTGCAGGAACGCCTTCCCGCACTGCATACCAAAGCGCTTCCATCGCACTGTTGGTGATAGCAACACACCCCTGAGTCCAGTTTTGGCTCAAAGTATACGCATCCTGTTTCCCCTCTACATTCCATTTGGGCTGTGCATGAATCGTAATGTCTCCACCAGGGTTCACCCCTCTTTTTTTCGCGCGCGCTCTATCCTCAGGCCCGGGATAGGAGAGACAAAGCGATCGGTAGTACTTGGGTGAACAAAGCTTGCGATGGACAAAGAACTCTCCTTGAGAAGTACGGTTGTCCCCCGCTGCTGCTTGTGTCCCAGTGGGTTTTCCCCAGAGATACGGCAATGCACCTCTCACCTTATTGTCTTTATGGAGATACATTTTTCTTTCTGCTTTCACTACAATGATATGGTCTATGCTTTCTTCACTTTTAAAATCTTTTACCTCCAACAGCTTTTCTCTGCACTCCTATATGTGATACTGATCTTTTGGAAGATCGGGCTCACCACAGCCGCTAAAAAAAGATTGAACGAGGTATGAACATGACATACAAAATATACCGCACAAGACCTCTATCCTTCAAAGAAATAAGATTTTAACACGTTTAAGGTATTTTAGCACAAGTAGTCTAAGGGGTATCGTCAAAACAAAAAGGGCTATAAAAAAAAGGGGGGATACAACCCCTCTTAAGGGTTGCATAGCGTGACTACAATGCTGCTTTTGCTGCTGCAAGCGCTTCTTCGTAGTTTGGCTCTTGGGTGATTTCAGGTACTACTTGCTTGTAAGCTACTTTACCGTCTTTGCCGATCACAAAGATTACTCTTGCAAGTACACCTGCAAGCGGACCGTCTGCAAGCAATACTCCATAGGCGTTACCGAAATCTTTGTTTCTGAAGTCTGAGCAGACTTTGATATTTTCGATGCCTGCTGCACCACACCATCTTGCTGCAGCAAATGGAAGGTCCATAGATACAGTCATTACCTCTACACCCTCAAGGCTAGCGGCCTCCTGGTTAAATCTTCTCGTCTCAGCATCACATACCCCGGTGTCAAGTGAAGGCACTGCGATCACAAGTTGTACTTTTCCCTCTCCACCTACAGTTTCATTCTGGAGCATCGGGTTACAGTTTGTGACTGTGACTACTGGTGCTGTATCTCCTACGTTTACTTCTTTTCCTGCCAAATTACACGTAATGTCGTTTTTAAATGTGACTGTTGCCATTTATTTTTCCTTTTTTTATTGATGTAGAAGCATTATTCCAAAAATAGGATAAAAATAGTCTTAAATAAAATAATTTCTCGATTTATTTCTTTTAAGCTTGCTTTCTGTTGATCTAGCACTCTTTAGAGTACAGCCTCACTCTCCAGCTTCTGTCTAAAACCTTATCATAGCATCTCAAACCTTTAACTCTCTGAGGGATTTATACCACCCGATTTGCCTTCTTTTTTATGATCCAAGGCAAGAGGATATCTTGCATCGTTGTAAAGGAAGGGCAAGGAAGTAGCAAGATACGGCTTTTTTGTGCATATCTCATTTGCTCAAAATGGTTTTTTGAAAGTGTGATCTTTGAGAAAGCATGAAAGCCAGAAAATTTTTCTGGCGTGAAGTGATGCGTAGGTTACAAGTTAAAATGTAACAGACAACAGAAAACGCTCCTTAGAGGTTTGCGATACCTTTCGCCCACTGCTCCATAGCTGCGTTGGCATCCGGGTTAGGTGCCTCAAGAAAACTGATGACAAAAGAATTTTCCATCTCTGCTATCCCGATAGAGCGCGGTCTTACCGCCAACACTTCAGGTTTTGGTAAGGATTTTCCAAAACAGCAGATAAAATTTTTTGCATTGTTGATATCTTCTGAGATCTCGCCGGATTCAAGCGAAGATGTGTGTCCATAGTGATCAAATTCACCGATGTACGTAGCGACAGGATGTGCTTCTACCTTTGCCTTAAGATACGCCAGGATCTCATCGATATTCTGGTAGCTTGTTTCGCTCTTTTGTATCTCTGCTGTATAGACTGGATATTTTTCCATCACTGTGATTTGTTTCATTCTATTCCTTTTTTGATTTGATTGTTGTGGGTTGAACGGGAATGGTGAGAGACTGTCGTCGTCTACCGTATTCAGTTTACATGCCTGGCAGTCTCGGGATTTTACCCAGTTTGGACATTTTGCAGTACCAACCCCATCCTTTTTTTATCCAGTGCCCAACAATTGGCATCGGGATGATTTTTCCGCCTTTGTTATTTCTGTAGACAAAGGCTGCACCGTTACCAGTATCCATGACACAGAGAATATTAAGGTGCTCGATATAGCTCTCTTTGGAGTCTATCTTCTGAGAATGCTGAAAGATGTTATAGGCGGTATTTCTTGCCATCACCTCTGCCACATGCCCCTGCTTCGCTCTCCACTCAGGCCCCATCAGGTTTGCAGAATCACCGATCGCATAGACACCGTTAAATCCTTCCACCTCATTGTATTCGTTAGTCAAGACAAAACCTGCGTCGCTCAAAGGAAGATCCGAAGCCTCTAAAATGGGATGACCTTTACCCGCGGAGATGAACATCGTCAGATCAGACTCCAGTTTTGTCCCATCTTCAAAGCTGATCCCATCCGCTTCAAAAGCAACGATCTTGGTACCTATTTTCTTTTTAATGTGGGCCATTTGAAACATCTTGTCCATCATATCCAACGCTTTGTCTCCCATCTTTTGCCCCGGTTTCTCCATCGGCGCAAAAAAGGTGAGCTCGAAGTTATCACGGATACCTTTACGTTTCAGATAGGTATCGATGTTAAACAACACCTCAAATGCAGGGCCACCTCGCACTGCAGAGCTATCTTTGGGGTTTCCTCCAAAACCTATAGCGATTTTCCCATTCCCTTGGGCAACCAACTGATCGAGTTTTTCGTAGAGCGCAGTAGCCTCTTGGGGGGCACCGCAGATAGAGAGTGAGTGCTCACCCATGCCCGGCATCTGGATCTTGCCCTGGCCAATCGCAACGACAAGATAACTATATCCCTCCATCACACGTCCGCTTTCGAGTGTGACTCTTTTTTCTGCAGCTTCGATTTTGCTTACGGGATCAATGATCAGTTGAAATCCGTGTGCAATTGCTAGCTTGTCAAGTGGGACAGAGACATCCTCTCTTGTTTGCTCTCCGGTAGGGATCCAGATCGATGTCGGATAGATATAGAAGTAGTCCCTGTCACTCACCAGAGTAACATCCATCTCATTTTTTCTCAAAAAGATCGCTGCTTCTACGCCGGCAAATCCTCCGCCCAACACTAAAACTTTTTTTGCACTTGACATCTCTTCTTTCCTTTGGCTAATACTTCAACACACCGGGTGCTTCCTGCTGGGTGACCACTTCAGCAGAAGATCCGCAGTTAAGTTTCACTATAGTGTACACTGCGCCTACGAGTAACCCGGAGAGGATCACCACCCAGACTGTCAGTTTTTTCTCCGCGGAAGCCTTGCCTCTATAGTCTTCCAAGCTCTCCAGTGTAGGTTCAAGCTGCTGCATTGCTATCCCTTACTTTTGCAGTGCTTCAAGCCTAGGATAGGTAAAGATCAGGTCTCTCTCGATCACGATTTTCTCCTGATCATCGATCGCATAAGCCTTAATCTTCACTGGGATAGAGACATCCTTGTCTTGACTCTGTGCCAATGGTTCTTTTGCCTCAAGTACAACAACCTCTTTGGCTTTAAATCCTGGTCCTATCTTGATAGGATTTTTTGGACGAACGATTTCGATCTTGTCGTTATTGATGATCTCAAACGTATAGGTGTGTGGTTTGCTATCTGTATTTTGGAACAAGAAGAGATAGTCATTTTGCACCACTCCGTTAGGCATCGTTTTGTAGAGTCTTGTACTTTTATTGATATTAAGAAGCATATGCTCTTTTGTACTCCCCATCATAAAGAGTGCCACGAGTACGATCGCTAGGACAACGAAGTACGCGATCACCTTTCCTCTGAAGTAGTGAGTCTTACCTGCATACTTCACAGCCTCTTTTTCACTAGACCAGCGCACAAGCGACGGTTTGTTAAATGCAGCCATCACCTCAGTACACGCATCCACACACTCCAGACAGTTGATACACTCAAGCTGAAGCCCTTTACGGATATCGATATGCGTAGGACATACTGTCACACAACTCTCACAAGTCGTACACTCTGCGCTCGGCTGCACGGATAGAAGGTCTTTTTGTTTTGTGTAGATCTTCTTTCTATCATATCCGTGTCCTTGATAGATCTCGCCACCACGCTTAGGGTCATACACGGCCATAATGGTATCGTCATCATACAGTACCGACTGTACACGGCTGTAGGGACAGATATAGACACAAAAATCCTCTTTAAGGAAGACCACATCCACAATCAAAAAGGCTGCCAGACCGAGCAAGAATCCAAGCAGTACCGTATGTTCCATCGGATCTTTTAGATAGATAAAGAACTCTTCAGGAGGGACAAAATACCACATAAAGTTCGAAGCTGCAACCAATGCAAGGAGCGACCACATGAGGATCGCCACCACTTTCTTTACTTTGTTCTCGGCCTTACTCATATCAGGCTCTTTTTGCTTATTGCTAATGCGCTTGCGCAGTCCAAGGATCTTTGTCTCGATCAGATCTCTATAGATCACCCTGAAGATGGTCTGTGGACAGGCCCATCCACACCATGCTCTACCACCCACTGCCGTGACGGCGAAAATACCGAGGAAGAGAAGCATCAGCAAGAACGGCATCAAGTAGAGCTCTTGCATGTCAAACACCACTCCCGCAAGGTGCAGTTTTTTATGATCAAAACTGAGCAGGAAAAGATGGTTTCCGTTGATTGTAATCCAGGGCATGCTGATCCCTACGATTGTTGCGATCAGATATACCCAATATCTCTTTACCCTGTAAGGAATCCACCCTTTTAAGTACGCTTTTTTACCGACTTTCTTTTGTTGCGCTGTTGCTTCCATGTTGCAGTACCTCATCTTCTAGTGTATTTTTTCCAAAGGACAGATCAGAACCCTGTCCTCACTCTCTTTCTTCTTGTCTGAAAAATCTTTCTCCAGCCAAGCCCCGTCGACCAACTCCCTAAGCTTTCTTGACTCGATATAATCTTTAAGAGAACTGCGGCTCACCTCAAGCTCCCGTGCCATCGCACTGACACTCATGCCCTCTTTTAGACCTTTCATGATCTGAGCTTTAAATTGATCGAACTTTGAAGAAGACCTGCTTCCTTTGGGACGCCCAATCTGGGTATTTTTGGATGCTTCTGCCTCTCTCAAGTCATTGATCAGAGGAAAGAGATCGATGATTTTGGTGGTTTTATTGATCACTCTCTTGGGAGACACGACATAGAGTGTGACCTCCTTGCTTAGCGAACAGTTGATCAGCTTGATCAGCTCATCGGCATACTGACTTAGTATAGAAAGTGTCGGGACAACGATGCTGTCCCCTTCACGCAAAGCGTGCAAAAACTCCTCAAACTCTTTTCTCTCCTCTATTTTAAGCGGTCTGTTTGAATACTCCACTACCTCTTTGTCGATTTGAATATGATTCGCCAATGAAAAAGAGAGAATATCACGTTGCTGTTCAGCCAGGCTGTTTAAGCCGTGAAGCTGTCGTATGTAGCTATATACCATTCTATCTCCTTTCTCATTTTTGCTATCTTACTCTTTTTGATGATGAAAGTCAATAGTATTTAAATAAAAACCGTCAGTTTTTTCCCTTTCTTGTCAGAAGAATCTCTTCATGCCTCTAATTATGATAAAATTATCTGATCATCGCTTGAAAACATCTCAAAGGAATAGCGTGAACCTTACACATTTAGATGAAGAAAACAAACCCAAAATGGTCGACGTCTCGGACAAAGAGAACACCATGCGTATCGCAGTGGCTTCAGGCATCATTGAAGTCACACCCGAAGCGTATAATGCCGTCATTGCCAATACAGCCAAAAAAGGGCCTGTCCTGCACACTGCGGTCATTGCTGCGATACAGGGGGCAAAACAGACCAGTACTCTGATCCCTATGTGTCACCCACTGATGCTGACTTCGGTGAAGACAGATATTGAAGAGTTGCCTGAAGTTCCAGGATTCAAACTCACAGTAACTACGAAACTCACAGGACAGACTGGCGTTGAGATGGAAGCCCTGACAGGTGTCAGCACAGGTCTGCTAACGATCTATGATATGCTCAAGGCGATCGACAAGGGCATGGTGATCAAAAATATACAACTTGAAGAAAAATCAGGAGGAAAAAGCGGTGATTTTAGACGATAATACCAAAGAAAAACCACAGATCGAATATCCTACCCAATGGGGGTTTAAGATCATTGGGCGCAACAAAGATGCACTTTTGGCATGTATCAAAGAGGTGATGGGAGACAAAGAGCATCTCTGTTCACTTGGCAACACCTCCAGGACAGGAAAGTTCACGACATATAATGCTTCCTGTATCGTTGAGAGCAAAGAGGAGCGTGACCGGATCTTCAAGTATTTTCAGGAACACATAGAGGTGCAAATGGTGCTCTAGCCACCCTCACTCCTCTTGGGCTACTTTACTTTTTTGAGCATCTTATCCGCACTCAGGCTTATCAGCATAGAGACAATCACATAGGCCAAAAAGAAATAGAGTCCTACCTGTACCTCAGCACGACTCACCTGCGAACCGCTTCCTGTTAGGTAGACCAGCAAGACAGCCACGACAAAGACATCCAGCATCGACCACTTTCCGATCACTTTGAAAAACCTGACGATACTGTGCGCAAACCTGCTCTCCATCACTACCGCAACAAACATCAAAGAGAGGGTTTTGATCAGGGGTACAAGCACCGAAAAGAGCAGGATCACCAGTGCCACGACGGTATCGCCATTCTCCCAAAGCTTCACGACAGAGCCCAAGAGGCTTTTTGACTCAAAAGAGAGCACCACATCACCGATATACTCAAGCGCTTTATGGATCGTCACCGTCAGTAACGGAGTAAAAAGACCCAAGCAGAGTAAGAGTAACGCCGTCAATCCTCCAAAAAAAGTAAACAGCCTCCATCCCATAAGAAAAGAGACTATCATGATTGCCACAAGCAGCACCATCACATAAAAGGTGTAGCGTTTGGCCTCGGAGCGATGCAGTTCCTGGGCTTTGATGATCTCTTTGCGTAAAAGACGTTTCTCGTTGACATAATGTCCCAGACTCAACTTCTCCAGCCACGCTTTGGCTTGGTATTTAGTCTGTTTGGAAAAATCTTTCTCCACAACAAGCAGTTGGGTACTCTGCTCATATTGCTTTGCCTGTGAGTAAGCCTGCAACCCAAAATATCCCATGATCATCACCATCAAGAGCAATAAAGGCATCATTATCTTTTTCTTCATAGAGAGATTATACTATAATCACTGCTATGCAAATAGAGAGATTAAAACAGATAGCACTAGAAGCCGGAAAGATCGTCAAAGAGGGATACCATTCCCATAAAGAGGTTTCACACAAAGGTGTGGTCGATCTGGTCACCGAGTTTGATGTTAAAACCGAAGATTTTCTTATCAGCAAGCTCACAGAGGCATTCCCTGGATATACGCTCGTAGGCGAAGAGAGCCACCGGGGAAGTTACCACCATGACAAGGCGATCTATATCGATCCGATCGACGGTACCACCAACTTCGTACACGGTATCCCGCACCTTGCGATCTCACTTGGAGTCTGGGAAGAGGGAGAACCGGTACTAGCCGTGGTCTACAACCCGATCCTAGAAGAGCTTTTCTGGGCAAAGAAGGAAGAAGGGGCCTACTGCAATAAAGAGAGGCTTGAAGTCAGCACACAGGATACACTGCAACATGCTCTGATCGCGACAGGGTTCCCCTATGCGAAGGTCAATGCAGGCGTAGAGTACCGCTGGGTGATCGACTCCATGACCAACCTCCTCCCCCATATCCAGGATATCCGCAGGCTGGGTGCAGCGGCGATCGATCTGTGTTATCTCGCTCAAGGTAAGGTAGAGGCATTCTACGAGATCGACCTCAAACCCTGGGATGTGGCCGCGGGTATCCTCATCGTACAGGAGGCAGGCGGGAAGATCAGCAATGTACACGGTACACCGTTTCACTTTGATGATAAGAGTATCGTAGCAAGCAACAGCTTGGTGCATGCACAGCTTTTGGCAAAGCTAGAAAAAATCTAAGATTACTACCATCGCTTCTTTTGGTACCTTAAGTGTTCAATGATTGATCTTACAAACAATCAAAAAAAGCTTTTATGATCACAGAACTCTCAAAGCTAGCCACTCTTGAAACAAAAAAACATACTCAACGCTGCTGACTACACATGAAGCAAAGATGAAGGAGAAAAAGTAGCTTGCTTTATCTAGCATTTGTTTTTTCAGGGAAAAAGTAGACCATGATCAACAGCCAGACCATACCGATATCGATGGCCACATCCGCATAGTTGAATACAGCGAACTCAAACCCGCAGTGCCATGCGACATAATCCACCACTCCACCATGCACAAATCGATCATAGAGATTCCCAAACGCACCGCCGATAAACAAACCAACTGCCAAAGCGTAGCGCCTGATATATCCCTCTTTAACAAAATAAGCAAGTATCCCTACGATCATTACAGCCTGAATCCACTTCAGAGAGGGACCCAGAAAAGCAAAGAGGGAAAATGCTACACCCTTGTTGTAGTGCAGCTCCAGATCGATACAGCTTCCTGCGCGGTAATACCCTTCGATAAAAATCGACTTTATTCCCTGATCGATCACAAAGGTACCAACAGCAGCCAGCAGAAAAATCAACACACTACGCATCAGGCCAACACCCTCTTGAAGAATGCTACACACTCTTCCATCGTCTCCTCAAGCACCTTTTCATCTTTCCCTTCAAGCAGGAGGCGTATCTTGTTTTCCGTGCCGGAGTATCTGAAGAGATGGCGCATCCCCAGCTTCTCTACCTTCTCTTGAAGCTCAAACAACCCCTCTATCTCATCAAAATCCCTTTTTTCGTCGACAAGAAGGTTGACTTGCATCTGCGGATAGGATTCATAGGGGTTGAATGCTTCGCTCGCTTTCTTCTCTTCACTGACCAGGTATGCCAACGCCTGAAGCGCACTGGAGAGCCCATCGCCTGTCTTGGCATAGTCAGAGAAGATGATATGCCCGCTCTGCTCCCCTCCGAAGTTCATACCATAGGCCATCATCATCTCTACCACATGCTTGTCCCCTACCGCTGAACGGTGCAGCGTAAGATGATGTGACTGAAGATACTCATCTAGGCCCTTGTTACTCATCACTGTGGCAACCATCCCGCCACCCTTGAGCTTTCCTTGTCTATCAAGATGTACAGCGAGTACTGCCATGAGCTTATCTCCATCAACAACCTCCCCCCTCTCATCGACCACAACAAGCCTATCTGCATCTCCATCCAATGCGATACCAATATCGGCACGATACTCCTGCACAGCTTTTGCTAGCACCTCAGGATGCATCGCTCCACAGTTTTCGTTGATATTGAACCCATTGGGCTCATCTCCGATCACAACCACATCGGCACCCAGTTCTTGAAGAATTGTCGGACCTACCACATAACCAGCCCCGTTCGCACAGTCAATAACGATACGTTTGCCTGCGAGCGTCAAATGTGTCGGAAAAGAGTTTTTGATATGCACGATATAGCGTCCGATCACATCATCGATACGTTTGGATTTGCCGATCAACTTATCCGTCGCCTGGGAAGCAGCGATCAACTCACTGTCGTGATAGATCTTTTCGATCTCCTCCTCTTTGTCCCGGTTGAGCTTGTTGCCTTCAGAGTCAAAAAATTTGATACCGTTGTCATAGTAGGGGTTATGGCTAGCAGAGATCATAATCCCCGCATCACAACGCATACTCTCTGTCAAAAATGCGATAGCCGGTGTAGGCATAGGCCCTATCTGGATCACGTCAAAGCCGACCGCTGTGAGTCCCGATACGATCGCATTTTCGATCATATAGCCACTACGTCTGGTATCTTTTCCTACCAGTATTTTTTTTGTTTTAGCAAATGGTTTAAAATAGATCCCTGTTGCCATCGCCAGACGCATGGATGCCTCCGCCGTTACCTTTTTACCTGCTTTCCCGCGAACCCCGTCCGTACCAAAAAGTGTCAAGATTTATCCTTTTAGAGAATTTTTGTGATATTTTACCTAAATAGCTTAAACCATTCAAAATGAACAGTTGTTCATTTTAATATTGATTTAAGTTTAAAATGATACTATTCGCACACTATTTACAAAAAGGATCATTATGGCACACCACAAATCAGCACAAAAGCGTATCATCCAGACTGCAAAAAGAGCAGAAAGAAACAGATACTACAGAACAAGAATCAAAAACATCACCAAAGCGGTAGAGAGCGCAGTAGAAGCATCCGATAAGGCAGCTGCAACAGAGGCACTTAAAGTAGCCAACAAGCAGATCCACTCCATGGTCAGCAAAGGTTTTATTAAAAAGACAACTGCGGCAAGAAAAGTCAGCCGTCTTCACAAGATGGTAAACGCTATCGAAGCATAATTACGCTTTACTCTTTCTATAACTGTTAGATACTCCTTCCTGGAGTACTGACAATTCCAACACAAAGAACACCCTATGTTCAAAGAAAAACTTCAACCATTTATTGGCAGATATAAAGAGATATCCAAACAGTTAAGCGCGCCTGATATTGCAAGTGATATCAACAAAATGACCGAACTAAGCAAAGAACAGGCGGGGTTAAATGAGCTGGTAGAGAAAGCGGAGCTTTATATTCAGACAGCTGAAGCAATAGAAGAAAACAAGGAGCTGCTTGGAGACCCTGAGCTTGGAGAGCTTGCGAAAGAAGAGCTTTTAGAACTTGAGCCTCTGCTTCCAAAACTTGAAGAAGAGATCAAAGTTCTGATGATCCCCAAAGACAAGAACGATAACAAAAATATCTATCTTGAACTCCGCGCAGGTGCGGGAGGTGATGAGAGTGCACTCTTTGTTGCCGATCTTTTTAAAATGTACACCCGCTACGCAGAACTTACTGGCTGGAGAGTTGAGATCGTCAGTTCGAGTGACGGGACGGCCGGAGGGTACAAAGAGCTGATTGCCCTGATCAAGGGTGATGGGGTCTACTCCAAACTCAAGTACGAAGGGGGGACACACCGTGTTCAGCGTGTACCGGAGACTGAAACTCAGGGGCGCGTACATACTTCAGCGATCACTGTAGCGGTCATCCCGGAGGTGGATGATGTCGAAGTGGATATCAAGCCCAATGAGATCAAGATGGATGTCTACCGCTCCAGCGGATGCGGCGGACAATCCGTCAACACCACAGACTCAGCCGTACGCCTTACTCACATCCCAACAGGGATCGTTGTTGCGATCCAGGATGAGAAGTCCCAACATAAAAACAGGGACAAGGCGATGAAGATCCTCAAGGCAAGGGTTTATGAAGCAGAGCTTGAAAAACAGCTAGATGAGACATCCTCTCAGCGTAAACTGCAAGTAGGTTCGGGAGACCGTTCTGAGAAGATCAGAACCTATAACTATCCGCAAAATAGGATCACCGATCACCGTATCGGCCTTACGATCTATGCACTTGAGGATGTGATGAACAATGGCAAACTCAGCCTGATTATCGATCCACTCATTGCGCATGCCCAGATTGAGGCGATCAAAGAGGCAGGCCTCTAAAAGCCTCCTTGTTTCTCTTTGTCTCCCCCCCCTTTTTTTCTTTTAAGGGCAATAGAGAGTACACACAAAGTTCGCCATGCTCAGTTTACTCTTTGTTTCTTTTTTTTAAAAGGGCATTATCAATGACTAGTGCGAACTTTATTTTACACTATCAATATTTCATTGATCCATTACAATCTCTACACTTATAATGGATATAATTGAATAAAATGAAAGGCATGATCATGATAGAGCAAAAGTTGGTAGAAGAGACACTTGGAAAAGTGATCTATCCCGGTTTCATGAAAAGTATCGTTGATTTCAGTTTTATAAAAAAAGTCGAGACTACTCACGATTCTATCTCTATCTGGCTAGATATCCCCTCTTCCGCCAAAGAGATCGAAGATCAGCTCAGAGAGGAGATCACCAAAAGGATCTCTCTTTTGGGTGACTACCGTATCGAGCTAAAGATCACAAAACCCAAACTGCCCAAAGAAACCAGTTCAAAAGGGAAAAATGTTTTACCCGGTATTCAGAACTTTGTGATGGTAAGCAGCGGAAAGGGAGGGGTCGGCAAATCCACGACCACCGTCAATCTCTCTATCGCCTTGGCACAGCAGGGCAAACGGGTTGGTCTGCTGGATGCAGATATCTATGGTCCCAATATCCCAAGAATGATGGGGATCGAAGGGGAACAGCCTGTTTTTCTCGGCCGCAATATCAAGCCTCTTCGTGTACACGGTGTACAGGTGATGTCTATCGGTTCACTGATCGAACGCGGGGCTTCTCTCATATGGAAAGGGGCGATGGTTACCCAGGCCATAGAACAGATGCTTGAGGATATCCTCTGGGACAAGCTGGATATTCTCCTTTTTGATATGCCTCCAGGGACAGGTGATGCACAGCTGGCACTAGCACAAAACCTTCCGGTAACCGCCGGCGTATGCGTCACTACACCGCAGAGGGTAGCACTTGATGATGCAGTACGCAGCATGGATATGTTTACCCAGCTCCATATACCCATCGCTGGAATCGTTGAAAATATGAGCGGTTTCATCTGCCCCGATAGCGGCAAGGAATACGATATTTTCGGCAAAGGCACGACACAGCCCCTTGCGGATGCCTACCATACACAGATAATCGGGGAAATCCCGATCGAACCCGCTATCCGAGAGGGGGGAGACAGCGGGCTCCCCATTACGCTCCTCGCACCCGAGTGCGAAACATCAAAACGCTACCAACAGATGGCTACTTTGCTTTGGGAAAAGCTCATACAGATCAATGAGGAGGGAGGAGTAAGCAACGAAGAGATACAGCCTACTATTTTCTAAACAAGAGGCTGTGCTAGAGATATCCTACGCTCTGAGGAGGGGATACCCTCCAGTAGACCTAGTGTGTCTCCGCATCCAGGTTAAAGAGTTTAGTCCCCACATAATAGAGCAGGATACAAAGACCCAATCCACCCAAAGAGATCATGATCTCAGCTGCACTGGGGAAATAGTGCACCCACTCGGGAGCCAGCTGATACTCTCTGACCTTCATCATCTGAAGCGGTTTGAGCTGTGTGTCATGCACCAGGTTGTAGCGCATGAAAAAGACACCAACCATACCACCTAGCGATGCCCAAAACATCGCATGAATCGCACTTCCTTTACTTTTCAGGATGATCAGAAGCGGTATTGCCATCGCCAAAACAACCTCTGCCCAAAATGTCCATGTACCAAGGATATGCAGGGCAACTTCAGAACGGTTAGGCATTCCGCCGTAGATATCCGTCAACATTTTCCATGTGACAAAAAAGATCAGGATCGCAATGAGCAATCCCTGTATCTTTGCGAGGTTGGTCAGCATCTTCTTTGCATTCTCAGGAAAAGAGAGTCTATACCGGATCCCCATCATGATAAAGGCGATGAATATCCCAGTGATGAATGCCGTCAGGATGAAGTACGTCGGATAGAATACACCGTTTGAGATCGTTCTTGCATTCAAAAATCCAAAGACACCACCCAGGTTCGAGTGTGCAGCCAACCCTACAAGAAGCCCTGTCAACCCGAATATTCTTGCCATCCTCATATCATGTTTCAAAAGAAAGACAAACTCGATGATCATAAAGGTAAGATAGAGACCATAGAGCGTCCCCATCCACCAGATCGCACTGGTAAACCCTGGGGTCAGGACATTGTAGATCAGCATCGTCACAGGATGACCTATCTCAAATGCGATAACCGCGAACCCCGCCATGATCGTAACGATAGAGCCGAATATCGCCCTTTTGGAGATCATTTCATACTCTTTAAATCCAAAGACATCTCCCAAAGAACCGACGATACATAACCCTGTCGAGCTGACGACAAAAAAGATATATACAGCGATCAATAATCCCCATGGATGTTCTCTGGTAACGTTATAAGCATGGTGTCCATGTATGAGATAGAGGGACACGCCCACTACAAACGAGACAAGGAATGCAAATGTGATGACCGCAATAATGATATTTCTCGGTGTCTTTTCAAAGCTCATTAGATCTTTTAGCCCTATCTTGTTATAGGGGATCGAGGTGATAAACTCTTTGATCCCCTGCTTTTTTACTACTTCTGCCATGATCTACTCCTTATGTCAGATAAAATAGCTTGGGTTTGGTACCAAGATGTGATTTGAGAGAGAAGTGTTCTCTGGTTCTCAGTAAGGCACTGATCTCACTCTCCGGATCATCCAGATCACCAAATGTTCTTACTTTGGTCGGGCAGGTCGCTTGGCAGGCAGTCGTCGTCTCACCCCTTGCCAGTCTCGTGTCAGAACAGAAGTTACACTTATCTACTGTCATGGTTCTGTCATCCACGTAACGCGCATCGTAAGGACAAGCATTCATACAATAACTGCACAAGATACATTTGTCCGGGTCTACACGTACCACATTGTTCTCGTCATAATAGGTCGCATTGGTCGGGCAGACCTGCTGGCAGGGTGCACTCTCGCAATGCTGGCACTGACTCGGCTCAAAGCTGCTCGAGACGATATCCAGAAGCGGATACTCCCCTTTGATCTCCTTGACACCCACCCATATTCTGTGCTTGTCGGCACCCATGAGAATTCCGTTTTCCTCTTTGCAGGCAACCTCGCATGCTTTACAGTTGATACAGTTTTTATAATCTAAAGCCATTCCATATCTTGCCATGACTACACCTTTCTTATCGCTACGTTTGTTTCATGCATCGCTGCAGCACCGTAAACGGGTTCCAATGTATCTTCGATAACCGCATTGTCACTCCCGCCATTTTTGTAGGCCCATGTCAATGCACTGCTCTCTGCGCCGAATCCATGGATGAAAAATACCTGGTTGGGTGCGATCTTCTCTGTTGGATATGCCCTGATCACCGTTGTGCCTACACTGCTTATGACTTCCACTTTGTCGCCAAATGCGATGCCCCGCTCTTTTGCCACACGTTTGTTGATCCAAATGTAGTTTTCTGGCATCAGGTCATATAAAACGATATTGTTGGATGTCCCACTCTGTGTATACTGTGCATGGCGCCCTGTCATTAGCCTGAATTTCCCTTCTGGCACCCAGAAGCGGTACTCATCTCTCCAGGTTGGCATCCCGTCGATCCCTTTGCTGGACATATTTGCAAGATTGCACTCCACCTTTCCTGATGGTGTCTGCGGTCTCCCTTCTCCCACGCTGTAGAATTTCTCCTTTTCAGGATAATACTGGTATGCATTCGTAGAGAGCTGTTTGTAGTACTGATCCATCTTCGGATAGTAGACCCCGTACTTCTTCAGGGCTTCGGCTGCACCTTCGTGCATATGGACCGCATGTGCGTTGAGCAACTCCTGGTCATGGCTGTACATCTTGGTCATATCAAACTCTTCTTGATAGTACGCCTCTTCATCCTCCTCCTCCAACGCTTCCTGTACTTCGCTGTCATATTTTTTCGTCACTTCAAACAGTGGTCTGGAGAGATGTTTCGTCAGACCTCTCAGGATCTCATTGACAGGTTTGGACTCAAACATAGGCTCAATAACCTTGTTGCGTTGTGCCAATGCCGGTTCTACACCCCCGAAAGTCTTGACCGGGTCGGTACGTTCAAGATAGGTACACTCAGGAAGTACCACATCTGCATACATGACCGTATCGCTCGGCATCGTATCGATACAGACCACCAACTCCATCTTCTTGAGCATCTCTGCTGTTTTCTTTGTGTTAGGCATGTTCTGCATCGGGTTGTGCTTGTAGCAGAACATCCCGCGCACGCTGTAGGGCATCTTGCCCTCCAGGAAGTTGTTTCTCCAGGCCAGCCATGAGCCTCCGCCGCTGACTACAGCACAGTCAGCATACCCTGCTTCTGTTTTTACCACCCCTCTCTCTTTGGCTTTGTCATAGAGAGGCATCAGTGATTCATGGCCCTCTATCTCGATCTTTCCGCCGAAGACCAGCCCGCCCTTCGTATCGATACCGCCGCTCAGTGCTTGGAAAATCGCCATGGCACGGCGAAGCTGAAAATCATTTTTTGCAAAGGTACTTCTTCTTCCTGGGTAGTAGATCGCTTTGGGAGCATGCGCCATAAACTCTCTGGCGATCTGATAGATCTCTTTTGCTTTGATATTGGTAATAGGCTCCGCCCACTCCGGCGTATAGCCATTTGAGAGGATATGTGTTCGGTATGTATCGAAATCATTGAAATATCTCTCTACATACGCTTTGTCATAGAGCTCTTCATCAAGCACCACATAGGTAAGCGCCAACACAAAGGCAAGATCCGTACCGGGGTTGATCGCAAGCCACTGATCTGCTTTTGCTGCGGTATTGGTAAATCTCGGATCGATACAGACCATCTTGGCCCCTCTTCCCTTTGTTCTTTTGAAGATATCCATTGTATCGGGGGTCACGATCGCTTCGGCTCTGTTCGCCCCCGCCATGATGATATACTCCGCATTTTCAAGATCGGACTGTGGATAGGCACCCAATGTGACACCATATGCAGAGGCGACTGTCTGAAGACAGATCGAAGAGTGATTCAGCCAGTTTGATGAACCAAAGGCCTGATAAAAGGTTTGGAACGTATGCTCCGCCATCCCCTCGCCTGCACAGAAAAGGAAAGCCGATCGGTTATCCTCCTCTTCATCCAATATCTTTACTGTCTTTTCAGTGATATACCTAAAGGCTTCATCCCAGGTGACTCGCTTGAATTTACCCTCCCCTTTTTTTCCCGTCCGTATCATCGGATATTTCAGCCTGTCAGGATCATAAAGTGCCTGAATACCTGCATTTCCTCTTGGACATAACATATTTTTTGATTTGGGGAACATCGGATTGGGGTCAAGTTTTGTGACGATCCCATCTTCTACCCTGGCGATCGCTGCACACTTGTTGACACACATTTCACAGAGTGTAGGAACCAGCTTTACCTCTTTTGCCATCCCTGTCTTTGTCGTAATGGTTAATCTCTTTTCAGGGGTATCCACACCTGCTAACAGATTCGTTGCACTCACTGCAGATCCACCAGCAACACTCAGCGCCACTGTACCCTGCAGAAATTTCCGTCGCGAAAGTTCTACTTGCATGAACACTTCTCCTTTCTTCATCACAATACACTTTTTTAAATAAGAGTAATCTACTCTTATTTATAAGTATTTATAATATTTTAAAGAAGTATTTCTTATATTATTCTTTTGTTACGCCTTTTTCATAAAAATGTATGAAATTTTTTAAAAATTGTATTGATGATTTAGATATTTTTATCTTTTTATTACTTTTTAATGATGAAAGATGATATTCATATCATCTAGATTTCCTTTATCAAAATCTTTATGACAGGCGATACAATTGGATCTTTTTTTGATCTTTTCCTCTTGAAATACAGATCTTGGAATATTTTTATGCGTCTCTCTCCAATACGGTGTCTTCGTAATCGCTTTAGGACGCAGATCTCCAAGAGAATCCATCACTTTAACCGCAGCTTCACGCCGACTATGCTCTGCTGCATTCTCTCTTAAAAATGCCAAAATGGAAGCCCGTTGTAACTGCGTAATGTTGGCTTCGGTAATCTCTTCGCCAAAATGGTTCTCCAATCCACCCATCACGCGCTGCCAGGATTTTTCCGGAAGCAGATAAGGAGGATAGATCTTATGGCAATCTCCGCACTTTTCATAGAAGAGTGGATGTTCCTGCTTGTAGTCAATATTGGTATACTTCTGAAGTGTCAAAAAATTATAATTGCTGCTGGTAATGAAGAAATAGACTCCGATAGCCAAAAGAAGCATCATATAGGCAAAAAAACTCAGGAGAGGCTTGACCTCTGTATCTTTCCCCTCAGTTTTTTTATACCCCGTGACCATCGCAAAGACCATCTCTGTCCTATGCCAGAACTGTTCGATCAATACCCCTGTGATGTGTATCACAACCCATGCAAAAAAGAGATAAGAGCCATAACGATGCACCCACTCAAGAAAAAAGATATAGTGGGTATAGTCATCATTGAGAAAACGGAAAATCCCTTTTGCCTCCTGTATCCCGTACAACAACAGTCCGCTTGCGGCGATAATACTGCCGATAAGTATCACCCACACCGTGTACCAGCTTGATGCAGGATTATGTCCTGCAGGTATCTTACGCCATCTGTTCTCTATCTTTTCGACAAAGTAGTGTTTCAGTTCGGAAGGTTTGAGCTTGAAGGTATGGAAGGTGGCGTATCTTGGACCGATGATCCCCCAGATGATCCTGTAGACAATAATGATCATAAAAATAAATCCCAATGCGACATGTTCATGGAGGAGATGTTCATAGAATGAGGTAACAAATGCTGCCGTAAATGAGAAAGCCATCATCCAGTGGATCAGTCTAGTGCTAATCGGCCACACAAATACATATCCCGGTTTTTTGCTCATTCCACCACTCCATTATAAGATATATTTATAAAAATATAAGTATAACATAGGATGATGCAATTTAAATTGATCTCATTCTCTGGTATTGTGGCCACAAAAAATAGTTTCTAGAAGATTCTCGCAACTCTCATGGAATCATTGGTAAGTGTATGTCGTCTAAGATGTCGTATGGTACGGCTTTCAAAAAAATAAAATGGAGGGTGAGAGAGAAGTGCCCAAGGGCACTTCTCTCTATTTTGCAGGTGTCTCTTCTAGAGTCTCATTAGCGTCTGCTTCCACTGGGGTCTCTTCTATAGTAGCTTCAGAAACCTCTTCTATGGGTGCTTCTTCTGTCTGAGGTGTAGATGTCTCTTCTGCTGCTCTTTGGTAAAAGCTCTTTTCTATATACTCAGCCATCGCTTTTGGATCATAGTCAAATCCTTGCTCTGCAAGCTTCTTCATGTTATGAGCCATGATATCATGCTCTGTACCCGAAGACTGGTTTGCTCCTACATTCTTCACATCATAAAGGTCAAGCTCCAGTTCTCCCGCCTGTCTGTCATTCAATGCAGGCCCTTTTTTCGCAGGATTACCTTCTGCATTTTGTCCGTGGCACTTGACACAAGATTCCGCATAGACCTCTGCAGGTGTTTTGCTATATGTTTTTTCTTCAGGTGAACTCTCCGGAACATTGCCACATCCGCTCAATCCGAAAATTGCAACCGTTGATAATACGATAAAACTTGTTTTTTTCAAAATATACTCCTTATCTTTTAACTTATGCTCTACCCGAAAGCATGCCAAACTGTGTCATAGGCTTAAGTGCGTAAACTTTAAGCAGCCACCAGATCCATCTCTCCTGTGTCGGATCAAGAGGGAATGATGGTGTTGGTTTTCCTGTCCAGTTAAATTCTGCAAGCATGATCGTACTGAGGCTTGTGACCAATGGACATACTGTATATCCATCATAGTGCGCTTTTGGTTCTCGCCCTTCCATGACAGCAATAAGGTTTTCTATCACCACTCTATACTGTTTTCTTGCCGATCCACCTGTTTTTCCCATCGGAACTGCTACGATATCTCCAAGCGCAAACACATTAGGGTATTTGACGTGCTGCAACGTCTCTTTTTTCACAGGTACCCAGCCTCTACTTGAACCCAATGGAGAGTTTGCGATCTCCTCTGGAGCAATTTGCGGAGGGGCAATATGCATAAAGTCATAAGGTTTTTCCACTTTTTCGCTTCTTGGTACGATGGAGTACTCTTCTAGATCTTCGTCCCACTCACCCTTCTCTTCCCAGTGCCTTCTGAATGTAGCGATCTTTTTCTCAGGATCCACCGCAACAAGATTGTGTCTGTAGTTCCATAGCATATCTCTGGCTTCGAACTGATTGACGATCGCATCATGATACTCTTTGACACCGAACATATTGCTCCCGTTCGGATAGAACGTCAGCTCCGCATTCTCTCTTGCACCCGCTTCCCTGAGTCTTGCATCCGTTAGATACATGATCTTTTTGGGCGCACCGCCACATTTGATCGGTGTATTAGGATGGGTAAAGATACCTTTGACCTTCTTCCCGCTCTTGGCATCGGCGACAAACTTCTGCATCTCTTTCCATGTATCTTCAGAACCCTGCTGATAATAGATCGATGCCAAACCGTTTTGACCGATCACTTTACTTACCGCAGTGTGGTCTCCATTCGAAGTAATCGATTGATCGATACCCAATCCATCGATCTTGGAAAAATCAAGTTTAAGCCCTGCTGCGATGATCAAATAATCATACTTGATCGTTTTACCGCCACTCGTCTTGACCGTGTTGTTGTCCGGATCAAACTCCACTGCTTTTTCTGTGATCAGTTTTACCCCATCTGGGATATAGTCATCTCTCTTATAAACAATCTGGTCTTTTGTCCATATACCACCGCCAACAAGTGTCTGACCTGGCTGATAGGAGGCAGAGAGTTCGTTGGGCTCAAGGATCGTGATATCGGGATTGCTTAGCGCATGGGTCAGTCCTGCAGCTGTAGCGATACCCGCAAGACCTCCACCTACGATCAGGATCTTCCCTTTTGCCTTTGAGCTAGGACCGGTACACCCTGTTGTACCGGTTGCCATCAGTGCTGCAGCACCACCTGTTCCAAAAAGTTTCAATGCATCCCTTCTTGAGATTCCCTCTTTTTTAAAGTGTGCATCGACGAGCTCTAGACTCTCTTTTATCATTTTTCTATCCAAAATTGACTCCTTAAATATCAACAATTTTTTATTTTACTACAAAATATATAAATTTCTATAAAAACTATAAATTTATATTAATTTAATCATACATTTTTTTAGATTAAATTCTATAATTTCACAATATTGTCGATCAGCAGCTGTAGACTGCTCTTCCCATTAAAATAATTTTCATTCACAAAGTAGGTAATATCGACCAAGGTACCTGCCTCAAATCGCTCCGTGGTTTTGAACTTGACCCCTTTTAAAAACGAGCCATTGTGTTCAAATGTGAACCTGAGGTGAGTGTGATCTTTGCCCATCGTAGCACTCTCAATGATCCGAACATTACGGGTAATAAATTTAGGTTTGGTATTCTTCTCACCAAAAGGCTCAAACCGTTTGATCAGTCCAGTAAGTTCAAAACTAATACAAGAAAAATCCAGTATACCTAAGAGCTCGGGATCCATTTTTTGGGGCCTGTAGGCTCTTTTTTTGTACTCCTCTTGCAAACTGTTTTTAAAAGATAACAGATTCTCTTTGCGCAGTGAGAGGCCGATCGCCGCACTATGTCCACCGAACTTTTCAAGGTATCCCCGACAGGCATTGGTAAGCTCAAAGAGATCGCAACACTCTACACTCCTTCCACTTCCCTTCAGGATACCTTTCTCATTGTAGGAAAGGACAATTGCCGGTTTTTGATGCACCCTAGCAACCCTTGCCGCAACGATCCCCACCACACCTTCATGCCACTCCTCGCCCCAGACTACGATCACACGGTCCTCGGGATTAACTTGTTTGAGTGCCTCTTGTGTGATCTTCTCTTCAATCTCTTTACGTCGTGTATTAAACCCCTGTAGTCTCTCCAGTCTTACTCTAGCATCATAGATGTTTTTAGAGGTAAGAAACTCGACTGCATGCATCGCATCTTCCATTCGCCCCGCACTGTTGAGCAGAGGAGCAAGAATAAAGGCGATATCTTCACTGCTACATTCGCTTTGTTGGCGTAGCTCCAAAAAGGCCCTGATCGCCGGAAGATTACTCTTGGAGAATGCTTCCAACCCTCTTTTTACCATCACACGGTTGATGTGCTGAAGCGGCATTATATCAGCAATAATCGCAACTGCTACCAGCTCTAGATACCTGACCATATCGATCTTGACATCGAGTGCATTTTTAAGTGATGCGATTAGATACCATGCGATCTGTGCCCCACATACCTCATGATAGGGGAAGGTACATGTATCCTGCTTTTGATTGACGATCGCATAGGCCTCAGGCAGTATCTCTGTGGGGATATGATGATCGGTAATGATCAGATCTATCCCCTCCTCTTTGCAGCGTTTGGCTGCTTCTATTGCGGAGATGCCATTATCAACCGTGATCACAAGATCAGAACCGACAATACGAGGGATAAGCTGGCTTGAGAGTCCGTACCCGTCTTTGAACCGATTGGGTATGATCCACTCTATAGGATAATCGATCTCCTCGAAAAAACGCACCATCAGTGTTGTAGAGACAACACCATCCACATCATAGTCTCCAATAAGTGCGATCTTTTCGCGGTTTTGTATCGCTTTGACGATACGGTTAGTTGCCTTAACCATATCTTTAAAGGCAGAAGGAAGGGGAAGATCCCTGAGGGTCAGAAACCCCTCATTAAAACGTTCGTTTAGGAGCCTCTCTAAACTCTCCAACGTAATGTTTGGATACTCTATCCGCATCAGTTCGATCTATGCTCGATCGTTGCTTTTACAAATGCCAGGATAGTCGGGTTGGGATGCTGCAGTCTGGAAGTAAATTCTGGGTGAAACTGCACACCAAGGAACCAGGGGTGATCTTTTAGTTCGATTGCATCAATCAAGCCGTGAGATTCACCTGTGATGATCATTCCATTTTCCTCGAGTGCGTCGCGGTATTTAGGGTTGGCTTCATAACGGTGCCTGTGTCTTTCAAAGATCACCGCTGCACCGTCATAGGCAGCTTGCAGGTGTGAACCCTCTTTTGTCTCACACTCATATTCACCGAGTCTAAGAGTACCACCCAACGGTGATGTGCTCGTACGTATCTGCTTCGATCCCTTCGCATCGATAAACTCGTCAATCAGATAGATCATAGGGTTTTTTGTTTTATCGTCAAACTCTACCGAGGTTGCATCTTCAATCCCCAGTACATTGCGCCCGTATTCAATGATGGAGAGCTGCATACCCAGACAGATCCCAAGAAATGGTATCTTCTCTTTTCTTGCATACTCAATCGCTTTGATCTTACCTTCAATGCCACGCTTACCAAATCCTCCAGGAACCAGTACGCCATCACACCCTTTGATAAACTTCGCAGCACCCTCCTCTTCGATCTTTTCGCTGTCAACCCATTTGATATTGACCCTTACATCAAGATGGGCCCCTGCATGGATCAGCGCTTCTGTCAGTGACTTATAGGACTCTTTAAGGTCAAGGTATTTTCCTACGAATGCGATGTTGATCGTATCACTTGGCTTAATGATCTTATGAACAAGATCAGCCCACTCATCTATTTTGGGATGACAGGTATCCAAGTCAAGCTGTTTACAGATCGGTGCTAAGATGTTCTGATTTAGAAAATTGAGTGGTACTTGATAGATCGTTGGTGCATCTTCTGCTACGATCACAGAATCCTCATCTACATCACAGCTGTAAGCAATTTTCTTTTTGATCTCCACTGGCACAGACTGTTCTGCACGTAAAATGATCATGTGTGGAGAGATACCGATACGTCTTAGCTCTTGGATGGAGTGTTGGGTAGGTTTTGTTTTGAGCTCTCCAGCAGCCTTAATGTAAGGTAGAAGCGTAACGTGGATATTCATGACCATAGAAGAGCCAAGCTCATGCTTCATCTGACGGATCGTCTCTAAGTATGGTAACCCTTCAATATCTCCGGTCGTACCTCCTAACTCTACGATGAGGATATCTTTACCCTCTCCTGCTTTGATGATACGCGCTTTGATCTCATTGACAATATGTGGCACTACCTGGATCGTTTTCCCAAGATACTTCCCTTTTCTTTCATTTTCAATTACCGTTTTATAGACCTGTCCGGTTGTAAAGTTGTTTTTTTTCGTCAGCGAGGTATCTAAAAAGCGTTCATAATGTCCAAGGTCAAGATCGGTTTCTGCTCCATCTTTCGTGACAAATACTTCTCCGTGTTCAAGCGGAGACATGGTACCGGGGTCTACGTTGATATAGGGATCAAGTTTAAGCACTGCTACTCTTTGACCTGTTTGCTTCAACAGTGTCCCAATACTTGCAGCAGTAATACCTTTTCCGAGTGAACTGAGTACACCACCTGTCACAAAAATGTATTTTGTTCCTTTTTCGCTCATATCATACTATCCTTTAAAGTTATGCTACGATCGGCATGATGATCGTGATAAAGTTTTCATCTTTGACAACAAACGGCAGGTTTGGTCCATTCAACTGAATGAGAAATTCATTGGCATCGGTTTGTGATATGAAGTCAAGTAGATATCGACTATTTAAAGAGAGTTCGAATTTTTCACTCAAACCGGTTTCAAGCGCCATTTCTGTTTTGGCTTCCACATTGTCTGCTGAGAGTGAATGGAAGATAATCGTATCAGAGAGGAATGTGATTTTAATCTCCTGTGAGATGGTGGTAATCATTTTTATTGCTTCGAGCATCTCTTTTTTAGGCAATGTCATTGAATGTTTCACTGAGGATGGAATAATTCTCTCATAATCTGGGAATTTTCCGTTGATGAGACGTGTATAGAAAAAATAGTTTTCATTGTTGATAATGAGATTTGTTTCGTCAAAGAAGATAGTGATCTGGTCTAAAAAAAGTTTTTGTATTTCAAGAATCGCTTTTTTAGGTACGATCAGTGAAAGGGCTTGGCTGTTTGAACTCTCTATTGTAGCGATAGCCAAACGTCTTGTGTCGGTTCCTACTAGGTCAGTAGAGTCATTTTTGATATGGATCAGAGCACCGTTGAGTTCAAACTTTGGATTGTTTGTGTCAATTGCAGGAGAGATTTTTTTAAGATTTTTAATCAAATTCATTGAATCAAGTGAAATTTGAGGCTTATCATTGATTGTAGGGAAAGAGGGATAAAGGTTTGGATCAAAAGTAGGCAATTTAAATTTGGACTGTTTTTGTTTGATGACAAGCATATCATTGATGAGTTCCAATGTAATCTCATCATCTTTTAAAATACGAACAATATCTAGGAGTTTTTTACCATGGGCAGTGAAAGCTCCTTGCTCTTCAATGGTGATATGATCCGTAACGATCTTTAAACCTATTTCCAAATCTGTAGCTTTAATGACACATCTGTTATCTTCTATGTTGAAAAGGAGATGTGAAGTGATTTGACTTGCATCTTTTTTTTCTAAAAAGGGTTGGAGATTAATGAGTATCGATTCGATAATCTGTTTTTGCGCTTTGATCTTCATGGACTTTCCCTTATTTAATTTAATAAATGAGTACATAGTAGTTGTATGACATGAATATGTGAAAAACTCTTTTCACAACGATTTGCCCGAACTTTGAGAGGTGTTGATACTGTTATGGAAGTTCACACCTATTCACTTATCAAATTATATCTTTTTTTTATTATAGTACTATAACACACTGAAGAGGAGCGAAATCAGGAGTTGAGTGCGTTGGTTTTGATTTTATTTGAGAGCTCATCAAGAAGGATTTTGAAATTTTCGTTGCCCTCTATGATCTCATTGATCTTTTTCATGGCATGGGAGATAGCGGTATGGTCTTTCATCCCGAAATAGATAGCGATCTGAGGCATTGAGCTTGGCGTAAGTGCTCTGGCAAGATAGATGGCTGTTCTTCTAGCATCTACGACATTTTTGGTACGTTTTTTTGACTTGATATCGGAAGGTTTTACATTGAGTTCGGCCGAGACAGTTTGGATAATATCATCGATCGTGATATTTTCTCTCTCTTCTTTGAGCTGGTCTTTGATGGCGTTCTGTGCAAAATCTAGAGTGATCTCCTGGTTGAGCATAGAGGAGAGCGCGTTGAGTTTGATGATGGTTCCTTCGATTTCACGGATATTATCTCCCATATGGGTTGCAATGAAATGGATGATCTCGTTATCTAGGCTGATCCCGTCGAGTTCGCATTTTTTTTGGATGATCGCGATCTTTGTTTCAAGTCCCGGAGGCTGGATATCCGCCATCAATCCCCACTCAAAGCGGCTTTTGAGTCTGTCGACCAGCCCTGTGATTTTGTTGGGCTGACGGTCTGACGTGATGACGATCTGTTTGTTGGCTCCGTGTAGTTCGTTGAAGGTGTGAAAAAATTCATCCTGTGTCTTCTCTTTGTCTGAGATGAACTGAATATCATCAATAAGCAACGTATCACACGCTCTGAATTTGTCCCTAAACCGGTCCATGGTCTGTGAGCGAAGATGGGTCAAAAAAGAGTTAAGAAACTGTTCGGCTGTGGTATAGATGACGGTTTTTCCCAGTGAGATATGATAGTTCCCGATCGCCTGAAGCAAGTGTGTTTTTCCTAGACCTACACCGCCGTAGAGGAAGAGTGGGTTGTATTGTTTTCCTGGTTTTTCTGCTACAGATTTGGCAGTGGTATAGGCAAACTGGTTTGAATCTCCTACGATAAAGCTGTCAAACACGAGTGAAGGGTTGAGATAGGTACTTTTTGTGCTGCTTTTTTCGGAGATTACAGAGGTTTTTTCTGCCGGGGAAGCGCTTTTTTTTCCTCCGACTTGTATCTCTACTTTGGGTTTTATTTCATGATAGACCTCAAAAAGATGTTCGAGTTTATCTTTGTATTTGGTTTTGATCCATTTGGCGATGATCATATTAGGGGCATAAAAGTAGACGATATTGCTTCTTGAACGCTTGGTATCATAGACAAGTGCTTTGATATAGCGTTCATATTCTGTTTGAGAGATCTCTTTTTTGAGTTCAAGAATGACTTTTTGACCTATGTTCATCAGGTAGGATTTCCTTATGTGAATAACTTGACGTATTTTAGCCTATTTTGGTTAAAATAGCGTCAATAAAGCGTAGTGAACAAAGATTTTCACAGTGTGAACAAAGGTGTGAATGAATATTTTAGGAATCGACCCCGGAAGCCGTAATCTCGGGTATTGCATCGTCAATTGGGACGGGAAAAGTTTTTCACTTCTTGAGGCGGGTTTACTGAAAATCAAGGCGACTGTGTTACAGGAGCAGATCATTGAACTTGTGGAGGGTTTTGATGTGATATTAAACTCCCATCAGATCGATGAAGTGGCGATAGAGGATATCTTCTATGCCTACAATCCAAAAACCGTCTTAAAACTGGCGCAGTTTAGAGGAGCGCTCTCTCTGAAAATTCTCCAGGAGGTCGGCTACTTTTATGAATATACACCCTTACAGGTGAAAAAAGCGGTGACAGGTAACGGGAAAGCAGCAAAAGAGCAGGTGGCTTTCATGATAAAAAAGCTCTTTGGTATCAAAAAAGAGATCAAGCCTCTGGATATCTCTGACGCTATGGCCATCGCCTGGATGCACCTCCAACACGTGAAGATGAGAAGCGTGAAGCAAACGTGAATAGTTTCACGTTTGTAGCTTCGAAACCGGAACGGTCGGAACGAAGTG